>Ga0157363_1005406_pt1 | contig 11896 bp, 6 predicted proteins | sample AttsexASBM1_FD_111477 | JGI IMG/M metagenome (GOLD analysis project Ga0157363, IMG submission 111477) | Fungus gardens microbial communities from leaf cutter ant in Ribeirão Preto, State of São Paulo, Brazil - Atta sexdens ASBM1 | ecosystem: Host-associated > Fungi > Mycelium > Unclassified ...
TACACCTAGTACAGTACATAAAAGCATATTATACCTAATACTTTTTATGTACAGATATATACATAACTGCCATGTTTCTTGATATAAAAAAAAGTATGATATCAAACTTACCTTTTTAAAAAAGATAAATGAAGGCGCTAAGAGTACATGCTCCTCGAAAAAAACTATTGTACTAAATTATAAAATCTAAGTGATACTGTCTTTATAAGAGTACGTGCTCGTAAAAGAAAAACTATTGTACCAAATTATAAAACCCAAGTTGTATTATCTTTATTATATTAAATAAAAAGTAAAAACTCTACATTGGTATAAAAAACTATACATTGGTATAAAAGATATCAAAAACTGGCGCCAAATTTTGAAAGAGAATTAAATAACTATTACTATTGATTGGAAGAAAAGTAGTTAGAATTTAACTTGGTGCCAATTGTTGATATCAAAAATCTTTTATACATATCATTAGAGTTAAATAAATAATAACGTATCATAACTCGAATGTTATTTTGTATATAACTATTTTTTTATATAAAGGGAAAGAGACACTCTCGAAGAATAATAGTTATAGAAAAGGAGTGCTTGAACACGGACGATGGTCAGGCCCCTGCGGTTCCAATTACGATTGAAAGGCGCTCCTGTTTGTTCACCTCTTACAACTGCAGACTCTTCAATGCCTCGTAGAACCCATACTCTAGCCCCATGACCACTTTTGAATTCGGTGAGCGCGTTTCCATAACGAAAACGCGATTTTCGCAGCTGAACGGCAACTTCCTCCATAAGGAGAACTCTATTCCGGCATTTGAATATAATTAACATGCGATCCTCATGTTCGTGTCAAAAGAAAAATTGACTAACGCTGCGCATCGAGATTACACAAATTTACATTTCGTTGAATTTTAAAGGCTCTATTAAATGTATTAATTATAGTTTTTCTTTTGCATTCTTGAGAATATGACTTTCTTTTTTTTATACCGTATGAAAAAAAGAAGTCAAATGATTATTGGATAGAGATCTATTTACATTTTCATAATACATTTTCTTGATGTCGAGAAATGAAACATTGCTGAATGCACTATTATGTTAACTTAGCGTTCCTGTTTTCGCAAAGTATTGAATAATCAAAGAAACAATTGCCATCACAAAGGTTTTTGATTGGCTCGTTTATATTACAGTAATGTTAGACTACCAGATGATATAGTCCAGATGATAGAATCCTGTAAAGAAATACGGGAGACTAGAATCGCGAGTCAGAATTTTTGAGTAATGACTTTTGGAAAAAAGTGGAAATAAGATTTTGAAATAATATATACGTCATAATGTACTCTTCATCCTTTGGATGTTAAGAAAAGATCATTTTTAAATACATCATATATCGTACAAAAAAAGTTTAATTTCAAATAAAGCTGCGGAAATATAATAATTAGCTCCGTACTTAGGATTGATTGTCACACGTTCCAAGCAGTAACACATTTTTTTATGAATACACAAAAAATGCAGTTTTTATTTTAATATCAATTCTATATTTCAAAAAATAATAGTAATTATACTATTGCTATAAAAAAAAAATGATAATGTGTCAAGGTCATTCAAAATCGGTGAGGTCGCCAATTTTTTAAGTTTTATCCTCCCACCCTCATTTCCGTGCACTGTGCGGAGGAGAGTGACGCTTTTTTGTTTCATGCAAAATGTTGAATAGCCTAATTTTATTAATTTTTGAGCTGCATGAGCGAAACTGTATAATTACCGTAAATCATTTTATTGGCTCTTATAATCAAAAAGCTTGATTCACACATTCATTTATTCACAATAAACTATCAGAACGCATTGTGGCATTTTAACTCAGCCAGAATGCGTATTGATCGATTATCAAAAGAATCATAATACGAATTTCGCTTTGTAATCTTTTTGAATATGCCATTATTGAAGTCATTCAACAAAGTTTTTATTTGTATCAAATCTTATTATTTCCACATTATCTTTCGATACAAACTTTATTTTGTTCCAGGAAAAAATTATTTTTGATTGCTTTATAAATAGCTTTTCGTAAATATAGCTAAATTTTAATTGCATTTTAATAAAATAGAATTGAATTTGCATCGAACTATACATATTGCTGTTTTAAGTAATTTTTCGTTTGAATAATTAATTTAAATTAGTGATTTTGTTGATTCGAATCAACATTTATATGAAATAAAGAAATTTATTTGCATTTAATAACAAGTTCGTATACCAAAAAAAATATTGCATTACAATATCTGTGTGTATTTTCACTAAACTCTCAACTCTATTAGAACTGTTAAATGTAGTAATTTGTTTACAATAATAATAAATTATTTTGTATTATTGTAGAAATGTTTAGTCGTAAGTATTGAACAAAATATTTCAGTTAGGTACACCCAGTTAGGAAACAAATTTCATAATTTTTAATAAAATTCTCCTCTCAGTGCATAATATAAATAAAGTAAAAATAAAAACAGTAATTTGAGAAATATTTCTCTCGAATAGAATATATCTCTCTTTCTTATATTTCTATCAAACTTTTTATCAAACACAATATATTATCAATATACAAAGTATCTGATAATTGTTCTGACATAATTCGTGGACATATAGAGCGGACTAAACTGGAAAGTCCTCTATCATTTTGTAATTTTCGCAACAGTTAACAAGATATTAATTGTTAAAAATTACTGAAAATTAGTTTTCAATAATTTTTTATTCAAATACTATCAACTTTATAGAAAAATTGCAAGAGAAAATTGTTAATTTTCTTTTCATAAAATTCTAAGAATTTTTTAGAATTTTTTCAGATTTTTTAAAAAAATATCTTCTCATATTATTAAAAATAAGAAAATGCATACTAGAAAGTTGACAAAAATTTGCAGTTCTATGAAAAGAAAATTAACAACTTTCGTCTGTAAGCGGCTTTTCTGTAAAGTTGATGGATTTGAGTAAAAAATTATTGAAGACCAATTTTCAACAATTTTTTAGCAATTAATATCTTGTTAACTGTTGCGAAAATTGCAAAATGATAGAGGACTTTTCATCTCAGTTTAGTCCGCTCTACATGTCCACGAACTTTGTCAGAACAATTATCAGACACGCTGTATATTAAAAAATATGCTATCGTGCCTTATAATAAGATATTAGATTGTGAGAATAGTAGGAAATCACTTTTATCATGATTCTAAAGTTTGATTTCGTCGAAGAATCGACATTACGAATTAAAACTAATGCTATCTGGGAGAAAGATCTTGTGGTTGAAAGCCCGAGGCAATGGCGCGCGAGGAGAGCGTATCCTGTAGAGTCAGTGTATCAGTGCGCCGAAGTTGGGAGAGGGTGGCTTGTTTACTAGCGACAGTTGATTTGACAAAGCCACGAGTCCATTTATACAAGTGAATATTACAGGGGCGCAGTCGAAGGGTGGCTTGTTATCCGCTCATTGAAGTTAACCACGGGGCTAAGTGCGCGAGAAGGGTAGCGACGGTGACGACGGAGGCAGCGAGGGCTAGAGGATTGGTGGATGATGCATCACGAGGGTGAGTAGAAACGTGATGGAGAAGAGGGAATAGAGAAGAGAGACGGTTTACGCGAAAGCCTACGAGCCAATAAGAGGCCAGATCGTCACCACCGAGTAACCACGGGTTTCCGCTGAATTATTCGACCGAGATTGAAAAGTTAGTGCCAGCTGGTTTGCGATATCCATGAATCGCTATCTTTGTAACTTTTCTGTTAGTTTTTCTAGTTAAAATATATATCTATGAAAAATCGTAGAGTTACGTTTATATAAAATAATAAATCTCCATAAGTAGCAAAGAAACCACTTCGCATTTAGAAGTAAATTGTTAGTCACATTAATTTTTACTATCGTAATAGTAATCATAATAGTCTAATAACATAATAACTAATCATAATAACATTATATTTAGTTTCTTTACTTTAAAATAATACAAAAATTTACGGTAATTATTCGGATTAATGGACATTATGCCAATCATCTTGATATTAATATATATCATCTTGATATTAATATATATTGTCAAGGTCATGACCCAATACAACACAGAATTTGCAACAATATCGTTACAATAACGTTGCAATATTGCTGCATTGTTGCTGCAACTTTTGTGCTGTAGAGGATCTTCAATAAGTGATCTTCAAAAAGTTTTAGACAGCGATCACTGTGTTCGTTCAAAAGTTATTAACAGATAAAATTTAACAAATGTCTTATTTCTGCAATATCATACTGACGGGTATGCAATTTTCCACACGAAGGAAGGTTCATCCTACTTCCTCCCCTTTCTAGGGGCATACTTTCCACGCGAAACGAGTTCCACTCCAGTTTCCTCCCTGCCACAGGGCTTACGACTTTCCAAGCGAAGCGACTTAAATCCCACCTCTCCCACTGCCTCGGGGCGTATGACTTTCCATGCAAAGCGACTTCCACCCCCAATCCTGCCATGAGGCGTAGACTTTCCACGCGAAGCAAGTTCCACCCCATCTTCCTTCTGCCATAGGGCATACGACTTTCCGCAAATGTGCGGTAAAAATATATTGCAATCATTGTACATCAGTTTTATTTCGGATGAGATGAGTTAATTCCTCGACCACGAACTTTTTAATGTTTGATTCACACAATTTAACATTTGATATGTATTTAAGATATTCATTCAACATCCAGTTTTCTAACTGGCATGAGTTTTTTTACTCCTATGGGAAAGTGATTGACAATCTCATAAAGAGTAACATCGGTTAAAAGTTTATGAATTTATACAAATAGATAATCATAAATCATTTGTAGCTACTGCTGATGATGGCTAAAAAATTAGCCGGAATGTATGATTACTAATTTATGTAATTAGTTTTTATTTATTATAACTTTATTGCGCACATTTTTAGCGCTTATTCCCATTTGCCTCCTTTTTTAAGACTTTTTTTTTTAATCCATATAAAAAAGGTGTAACGATTATTAAAAATAGAGAAATTCTGTTTCTAGTATACCTTTTACATGGGTTATTAAAGTTATACATATATGAAATAAAGGAAAAATATATACAATAATTATAAACTAGTAATTATAAACTTAGAATATATATTTCATGAATTAATAATTGCGTCCACGAACAGTATATAATAACCGATTTTAAAATTGCTGTTCAAAAAGTATACATGTACAATATTAAAATGTCTTTTGTTTCAATAAATTTTTAGAATTAGAGCTACGCGTTTCATAATATTTTATTCTATTCATTAATTAATATTTTTTAAATATTCTGTGAATGTATAATAATATAACAGCGTAACGTATACTTTAATTGTTATCTATGAGTTTATCATACAGGGTAGTCCATTTTAATTCATCCAGAATTAATTCATCTAGAATATTCTTAAGTTCATTCTTAAGTCATCCTTAAGTTTATCCTTAAGTTAATCTTTTTTATCCCCCTTGTAACTTTTGTCTGAAACATTTTTGTCTTAGATTGTTCTATCTTTCAATGAACTCTCTCTTCAGCTGTTTTACTCTCTTATATTCTTATTTTTTTACTCTTTTGTTTATTCAATAGGTTGAGTAGGTAAATTATCACATAGTTGAAACAACTGATACTTAAATTTCAAAATTTTGAGATATTCTACTAGATGTAAAAACGGACCACCCTGTATATAGATATACACGTGGCCTGCACGCGCGCACGCACACGTATATATCTATCTCAAATGTCTCATTTCTAAGAATTAGAGATTATAACTTTTCGGGACTTTGTCACACTTCTCATATCGAGATTATGATTTTTTATACGATTCTTAAATTTCGACTGTGACTTTTCAGGACATTGTCATAGTTTTTAATTTTCGGAACATTCTTTTCAGGATTTTGCATGTCCTTCGTTTTGTAATTACTTTGGGTTATAAAACTGCAGATCCTGTTATAGTCATTTTACTTGAAATAATAATCATTCAATCAAAACAATTAATATTAGCGATAATGGTAGTTTAAAAAGTATTCATATCATATATATATATAGATGATATATATATATATATATATATAGATGTTTATATTGTTTCTTGTACATCATCTGCAGCTGTATTAATAATACAATCTTCATTTTCTGATAATGTATGGTGTCCCAAATAATGTCGATATTTCCGAATTAATTGCGGAATAACAATATTGTTATAACATGCCATACCGATTAAAAGAATTATAAAACCAATGAGCTATAACGAAAAATTTTGCAGTAAGTTTTTGTTATATGTATATAAATATTACTAATGATTTTTACTTCTCTAAAGCATACCTGCATATAATGAAAAACTTGCCACTGAAACGCTAAAGAAAAGATCCATATCACAATTGTACGAACACTGTCTAAAATCATTCTCGTTGTAGCACTCATTTCCTTAGTAACGCTAATACCAGCAAAATTAAAAAAAGCAATACTAAATGATATACCTGCAATAAGTTTGAAATAAGTTTGTTATAAAGACCGGAGATTAATAGTTGCGAAAGAAATTTTAAAAAATAAGACTGACCGATAACAGCTATCAATAATTTACTATTACTTCCTATTTCGATAAGAGCTTCTACAGTAGCTTCAAGTGTGCCGCGTGAATTATCCGCAAAAGGAGGTGGTGCGGTAATATAATTGAAAGGGATTATTATTAGAGAAATACCAATAAATCCAAAGATACCTGTAAAAATAGATGCGAAAAATAAAAATTATTCAACATTTTTAAGATATTGTTTAAATATATCAATATTAACAAAGTTTATATAAAAAATGTAAAAATTATACTGACCTTCCCATCCAATTGCTTGTAATGCAGGAATGTCTTGCTGTCCCACGTATTTTTCTTCAACAACCATTTGAACAGCTGTTATTATCTAAAATATTTGAAATTAATTTGAAAAGAATTTTATGAAAGTAAACATATTTATCTTTGCATAATTAAATATTTCGTTTAAACAAGTATATAGTAAAAAGAAATCCATTATTTTTCTATTCAATTTCATGCAAAAATAATGGATTTCTTTTTACTAATTATCTAATTATTAAATCATAAATAAAATTACTAAAATAATAAGAATAGGGCTACAAATAAAGAACAAGATCTTGATGTTGAATTATTAAATAACAAACAAAAGTTTATTCTAACATATATGATCCCAGTGATTTGATCCCAATCAGTATATAATAATTATTATCACTATAATTAGATTACTAAAACAATAAAATTCAGAAAAAAACATCTTAAACATCTTACTCGCTTTTTATTTTTAATGATTAACGGATATTTTAAATAGAGTCAATCCGAAGCTGCCATGAATTAATGTTTAGGTCGGAGTTTTAGTACAAAAGATAACGTTAAGAAATAAAAGAACTATTAAATTCGACAATTCTGACCTGTACATTAATTCATGGCAACTTTCAATTGACTATTTACGACAGCTGTTAACTACTGAGAATATAAGAGTAATTTAAGATGTTTTTTTGTCTGAATTATTTTATTATTTTAACAATCTAATCATAGTAATGGCAAATATTATACACTGGTTGGATGTTTAATTATAAGCTACTACCTGTATCCTTTCCAGTTCTTTAATTATAAATTTGTTAATTAAAAATTAGACCTAATTGTGATTAAAATTAGAATAAACTTTTGTTTGTCGCTTAATAATTTAACATCAAGATGTTGCTTGATTCATAGCACTATTTTTATGATTTCAATTTTTGAGATTATTTGAATCTTTTACTTTATTAAATTTATAATTTATAATTACTAAGTTTTATATATATTTTATATAATATAAAAAAAATCAATAACAAAGATGTACCTGGGCAAATATAATAAGCAAATCCCCAGTGATTACAGAATTTGCACTGACATCATTGTTTTCCATTACTAATATATCGCTAATACCAACAAATACTAAACCTATTACTACAAAACCAATGCCTATCCATTCTCTTACTCCCAATTTTCTATTAAGAAATCCAATAGAAAGCATTCCTGTGAAAACAATTACTGATCCACGCAACATTTGGAAGCTACTTGCATAAGTCATATTCAAACCAACGTACATTATGGATGTTGCAAACATATCACATAATGCAGGTACTATTAAAATAAAAGGATTAAAAATCCTTGAACCTTTGGTGAGTACGTTATTATCTACAGAGCCATCCTGAGAATAAATTAATATAATAATAAATTTAATTATTTTTATAAAGAACAAAAATCATAAATACTTACACCTCGCCGATTATAATAGTAGTAAAAGACTTTAAACGCTAAAAAACAAAGAGCTTCTCCAAGAAACATAAATGATGATTGCATAAAAGGATGATTGAAATATCTAAGTTGTTCATCTTCACCAAGTACAACTTGTTGATCTGCATATCTAAATAAATTTTAATTAATTGTAATATCTATAAAATTAATTATGCATTTTCTTCTATAATATAATTTTATTCTTTATATTGTGTATGTACATAGTTTAAAAATATAATACTTACTTAACTGATAAAGTATTAAATGAACCTGTAATTATTTGAAGTATTGCTAAAGTACATTGAAAATTTGACCACGCCATTGTTTAAGAAACAATGGCAGACAGTGATGATACACCACTTATTATATGGCTATTTTCTGTTTATATGCATGTGATAATGACACATTAAGAGTATATAGTTTACTTTGGCACTCTTAGTAAATAAAACAAAAGATAGTTTCTTTGTAACTTAACTTTCAGTACTTTTCTTTTTTTTCTACATTTAATTATAGATATGTTTTTATAATAGAATTTATTGTATGTACATTTTTCATACTTAATATGAAATAAATATACATTTGAAGTTTGGCAACAACGAGAAAGTATTAACAGAGAGATAAAATGGAAATATAAGAGCGTACATGCCGATTTTTTTCATGCAACTGCATGCAACGCTTCTAATCCTCTGCTACACTAGCGCACCATCGTTCATTTTCGAAATACAGAAACTACGTATATATTACGTCCATTTTTGTGACACATCGATAAAATCGTAGTATCGAAAGTGAACGTACTGCGTGTCAGTGCTATACCCACATAAATTGTGCAGGAGATAAAGAAGATAAACGCACCAGAATATAATTTTATCATAATAAGGAGATGCTGGAGTGACGATTGAATTTGATCGAGATCGATAAAATAGATTTTATTAAAGACTTTTTTTAACAACAAATTATCAGAAATTTGATTTTGGAATGTTTTAATTGGTCCGCCATTTTTTCTCAAATCGAAGAAGGGGCAGCTTCAGCACCAACGAGATACTATTAGGGGCTTCGCACAATAAATTAAAGGAACAGGGAACAGAGAACAAAGAACTGTTCCCTGTTCCTTTTATTGCGCAAAGCCTCTTAAAGAGAAATTATCAGCTCTGAACAAATTTTCAATGGAACCCGGGAATAATTGAAGAACAATGACATTACCGACAATTAATAAAAATTTACGATTATATTAATATAAATATTTTGATAATTTATTATTAAATTCATGATTTTTTTTTATTATATGAATGCTGTATAAATAAGTACACCTACTTTTAAGGTTATATCTTAAACATTGAAAAATTATAATTTTTTCTCTTGCAGTTCATCTCTAATCAAATCTCGTTAATAAAATTATAGTTAAAATCATAGTTTTAAATAAAAATCATAGTTTTAAATAAAAAATAGTTTTAAATAAAAGTATTATTAAATTTTAAATATACATACATGTCTATGGAACTAATAAATTATGAAATTAGAATCGTATTATCAGTTTCTTATTCCTTAAACACTTAAATTTTAACAATTATGCGAACTTCCGTAAGAGTCGATCTTTAATAATATCTCGTTGGTGATGACTCAGAAAGTAAGTTCCGTTTTTAAATTTTGCCGCCGCCGTATTCACAATGGTGCGCATGCGTGCCGAGTTAACAAAGGAATGACGCGATTTTCAATTATTATTAGTTCAGTACGCATTGTAGTGTATATTTATAAGATTTGTTCGCGTTATTTGCACTTTTTGTATTCAACATCTATGCATTCTCTTTTTTCAACATCCGAATATATATTTATTTTGTTTTAAGTATAAAAATTTTTGGAAATTCAAGCAACGCAAACAGATCTAATGTTTAAATAAATTGCGACGCGTTCGTTGCTTGTGAAATGCGGTCTGTTTCTTAAATGCAAGGAACATTAATATGGTATAGTCACCATCAAAGTTGTGAAATACATGAAAAATATGCAATGAGTGATTCAATCCATATCCACATAGCAATGTATTTCCTTAGGATATCTTAGGGCCACTTTCACATTCCGGGCCTTAACTTAATGGGCCTAATAACTTTGCAGGATTCCAACTGAAGTTGATATCAAAAAATGTGAGCTGAAGAGTTAAACATATTTCACTAATTATAATTAACTGTAATTTCACATACTATATTGAACATAAAAACAGATTATTAACAAACAGCTACCAGAAAGAAACCTTGCTACATAAGTAAGTATTACAAATCTATATTTATAACTTCTCTTTGCATTTTTTCTCCGACAGCTTCAGTTGGAATCCTGGAAAGTTATTAGGCCTCTTAAGTTAATCGGAGCTTGGTGAAAGTGGCCTTTAATTTGATCAATAAAAATTCCATTTTACTAATTAAACTAACTATGAATAACTCTATTCAAAAAAAGTACTTTCAAAGGCTCCATAAACACACTCTGATCAAGCTAATGTGTGGTCTACAATGGCAGTATCAATAATGGATGAGGCTGCAAGAATAAATAATTGATCACAGTCGATTATTCTTCTTATATTTAACTGTGATTGGTCAATTTGTTACTCTTACAGCCTCATCTATTACTATTACCATTGTAGACTATGAGTAATCCAGTAAGCAAGAAACATTTTGAAATATTTTAACAATATTGTAACATTGCAATATTGTAACAATGTCATTGAAATGTTTCAAAATGTTTCTTGCTTATTGGGAAGTGACGAACTCCATTCGCATATGCCTCTTTATAGGAATCGCATTATTTTTTCTTTACGGAAAACAAGTCCATCTCGCGACGATATTGCGTACTATGCCGCTTGCCTGACCTGATAGAGTATACATCTATATGTACACCATAGGCGTACGTTAGAGTAGGTATAAATAGAGATCCTTTAATCAGAGACTGGGAAATAAGGATTTTGACAAATTTCTTCGAGCGTGAAAGGAGTGAAATGGCCTATCCTCCTTTCTCGCTCGAAGAAATTTAACGAAATTCTGATGGCCAATCTCTGATTAAAGGATCTCTAGATATAAAGAGAATGAAAACACTAATTAGCCGGAAGTCGCCATTTGATGTCCTACTATCTATATGACGCAATTCCTCTTCTTTCTTTAACGTTTTCTAACTAACAGTAAGGACATCTAATGGCATAACCAATCAGCGTTAGGCACATGCATTGGCGCCACTGTCTTTATATCCACTCTAGTGTATGTATACTACACTGCTAAGCAAGTGGTGTAAGTACACTATATAATATAATATTAGGTGTGGGAAAAAGAAATCCATTATTTTTCCATTCAATGTAAAAATAATGGATTTCTTTTTACTACACCTAATATATATCTCGCCGCCGCGAGATGGATTCGTTTTCGGTAAGGAGAAAATAATGCGGATCTCTAAAGAGGCGTATGCGAACGGAGTTCATCACTTACTTGTTTAATCATAACTAGCAGTAAGTGATAGTAACATAATTATGATTAATTTCATGTGACGCATACTCTTTTCCTGTATTTTGTATAATATCGAGACGCGGATATACTCTTGTAAAAAAGTATTGCACATTGCGCAGTATTTTTCTACAAGAATTTAATTTGAAAGA
>Ga0157363_1005407_pt1 | contig 11895 bp, 9 predicted proteins | sample AttsexASBM1_FD_111477 | JGI IMG/M metagenome (GOLD analysis project Ga0157363, IMG submission 111477) | Fungus gardens microbial communities from leaf cutter ant in Ribeirão Preto, State of São Paulo, Brazil - Atta sexdens ASBM1 | ecosystem: Host-associated > Fungi > Mycelium > Unclassified ...
AATGTACTATAATTATTCATTAAATAATTCTTTTGATTTAAAAAAGTTTCAATGAAAGAGACATATTTCGAATAATTTTTGAACCGTTCTATTATAAAAAAATTAATTCCATTTCTGAAATATTCTACAAATTGTTCATAATTGTTAAAATAATTTACTAAAATTAAATAATTGATGTTTCTATAATTGATTATCCGTTTGAAAAAAGTTTCAACTTGCGAATATAATTTTAGCGAAGAATTTATTTAAAGAAGATATTATAATTCACAGTCGAAACCAATTGACGTCGCTACCTCGAGAGATATGCAGGCTACCCCTTCAGACGTTGCTAGTCGCACACAACAGATTAGCATCTTTGCCAGATGAATTGGGCAGGATGACAGTATTGGCAGAACTGGACGCAGGTTGTAACGAAATCACGAGTCTTCCACCTCGAATGGGCGACCTTGCGCAACTCCGGTCTCTAGACTTGAGGAGCAACTTGCTGGTGCACCTGCCTATAGGTAGGACCACCTTTTTAATGCGATCGCGATGTATACGACAGATGTTTATCACACTCGAATAAACTCATTGCTTTAATCGCGATTAAGAAATAATTGAATCCATCTGTGTATATTGAATCAATCTGTTCAATAAGTATTTGCGAAATAGATCTTGCCAAAAATCTACTGAGAATTTTTACTTATTGAGAAAAGTTACTGTAAGTAAATTAATTTTAACAAAGCCAACGCTCGTGAAAAAGAGAAAATCAATCTTTATAAATTAATTCTAAATAAATCTTTTTATTTATTCGTTAAGCAAAATAAAAAAAAGTTAATTAAAAAAAAATGAAAAGAGATTTGAAAGAAATATTAAAGATATTAGTTATGATCTGTCAAAGTTATGGTCTGTCAAAAAAGATTAATATCTCAGGATTGATGATTAAATGCGAAAAATTAAGTTTTTTAATTATATTTTTATATAGAACTGACGTACCTGAGGCTCGTGAAGCTGGATATTAGCGGTAATCGAATATCTGTGCTTCCAAACGAGATGAGGAAGATGAAGAGCTTGGTGGATTTCAAATTATCCGACAATCCGCTCACCTCGCCACCTGCCTCGGTGAGATCATGATTCATCCGTGTTTTCGCTCAAATCTCCTTTCCGCAATACATATTCCTATGTTCTTTCTTCGACGGATTTTTTCTAATAAAACTGTACGCAATGTTACTTCAATTGAACTGCCGTTTCACAATCACAGACTGCCTACGGAACTGCTTACAAAACCGATGCCTTTCGCTTCGTACTCAATTCGAGACTTTATTGAATTCATGAATCAGAATTCACTCGCCGTTCGAAAACGTTTAATATCATTCTGTACATTGCCGGAAGGCAACAAGATAACAAAGGAAACGCGAGACGTCTTTCCTTCGAGAATATCGGTCTCATATGCTAAAGTTCTTACTGTTGATTTCAGTTATGCATTCGCGGGCGAACGCACATTTTCAAGTACTTGGAGAGGCAGGCAGCGAAACACGAGAGGGCCAGAGGCGGTCGAACGCGGCGGGCACCTCTGGATGCAAGAGGTCATGCGACGTTGGACACGAGGTCGCATCGACGGCACAACGTTGACAGTGGATATAGCACCAGTGACGGTGTCGACAAGCGTTGGTCCCAAGAGATCCACAGCGCGGTTAGTTTCACCGTCGCTCTCGTGGCCTTTTCACTATCGCTACATCTCCTGCACACACTCTACAACTACTTCTTGAAACTATTTGGCGAGTCCGCCGCCGAATTGCCCGCGGAGCTCTGATCCAATGCGGTCATATGAATAAATCGAAACACAAAGCACTTTCGCTTTTACTTTTTTGAAGGAAACTTTAAAGGATATAAATGAACATATTATATTATATACAATTCAAATGGAATAAATGCTTTTCTTTCTCATTAACGCAGAAAATGCTGTAAGAAATAAATAAAGCTATTATAGCATTTGCTTATATGCACATAGTTGAAGTATTTATTTGTAAATAAAAGATTTAGTAGAGGTATCTATTAAAATATAACAGTATATAATAAAACAATAGCATATTGTAGAACATACTTTTGATTCATATTTTATATTAAAATGCTTTAGAATAAATGCTTTTGCTTATCTAGGTCTTCTTTTTTAGAGATTTTAATTCTTTTATTCATATGACTTTTAGAATTGTTTTAGAGAAATTATTATACAACCTTGATCATAAATATAAAGTATACCCATAAATATTTATTTTCATAACAATTTAAATTTTGTTAGCCTTCCTTGTTAATTTTCCTTTTACCATTTTTTCTAAGAAAATGCAATAAATTGAAGGTGCTTTATACATAGTCAAGGCCGTGCATTTTTCTGTAAATTTTTATGCAATTTTTGTGTATAAATTATATTGTATATAAAAAACAAATTTGCCTAAGAAATGCGAGCGACTTCGCGTTTGATTTTTAATATAAATCATTGTATAAAGTGCATGAATAAACTTTTACTAGTGCACAAGGTGCACACAATCCACGATTTTACATGCTTCCTGTTGGCCACTATTCGCAGGTACACGACGGCGAAGTTCGCAGCTTGTGGCGGCAGGAATGTTCACCGCTCTCGATAACGCTACCGCACGAGGTAGGCGTGAACGGATCTTGTAGTGGCACGTCGACGCCCAGCACGATTTCACCCGGGGAGCACACGTCCCTGGAGGATGAGTTGGGCAAGGTAGGCTAATACATAAGATTCTCACAAAAAACAAATTAGCATTATCGCTATTTGATTATTTTAAGAAAAAAGGTATTTAATTATTAATTAAGTTATGAAAAAAATATATTGAAGTACAATTTCTTAAATTTTATTAATAATAATATTGTTTTATATTTCCATTTCTTCTCTTTTTATATTCTTTTTATATTCTTTTTATATTCAGCAAATATCAATTGCTGTATTTGTTGATTTTTATTCATACGAATGATTTAAAACTAGATTGTAATATCTTAAAGTAATTAACTTTTATGACAACTGGAGAACTCAGGTTTCTATAAAAGATAGGAGCGTAGACTGATAAAGTTCTGATAATTGATTAAGATAATGAAAAAAATGAAAAAAATGTTATGTTTGTTATTATTATCAGGAGCTAATCGTATGATTTAGATTTCTGTCTAAAATAAGTGTTTAATTTAAAGGATGACATAGCCGCTATATTTAGCTGCCGAATAGATCTCAAGTCGAGCTACGATAATGATAGTAGTCGACAAACCGTTGTTGGCTGTCGCTCAAATCTCGTTATAAAGCCTTGACCCAATAAAACATCATTTACAACGACGTTTCAAAATTACGAATGCATGCTGCATCAATAGTAAATGTTCAATACTTAATGTATGGCGAAATCGCTTTCTCATATTTACTGTTTCTTTTATACGCTGAAAACTGAGCTTCCTTAAACAAAGAATTCATTTTGAAATCTATAATTAAAATCTGTAATTAAAGTAATTGACAAAACATAATTTTATGATAAAATATAACGTTAATTAAGAGCGCTAATTGAAAATATTATTTCTTATCTAGAGATAAAGATTTTTAATTCTAAGATAAAAAGTAAAAAGACAAAGTTAAAATAATATTAAACTTAAAACTATTCTCATTTAATTATTAAGACGTCTTATGAAGTATCAAAAGTTATAATTTACGTTCTCATACGAAATCTCTTGCAGGCGATGGTACTGCACGATCAACTGGAAAAGAGGAGATTAGAGAGGAGTACGTCGGAGAATGGGGCAGACATTAGAAGACCAATGATCTCCGGCCTTCATCACACATCGATTACGCCACCTGGGTGAGTGAAGCCTCTCGCTAGGATGATCAATGGGTCAATTACCCGATTCGCGTGCTTTCCTTCGAAACAAACGAGCGCGTTCCCTCGATGTTTGCAATTGATATTGTGATACAAATTGTCACGGTAGTTTACATACATATACATATACGTATATTTTTGCATGCGTGCATGTGCATTATCGTGGCTGGCAATCCCTTTTTACAGCCATCTGGAGTCCACGCATTTGACGAGTCAATCGCAGCAGATATCATCCGCACAGCAATCAGTACACCCGCTTCAAACTGCAACGGGTACCGCTGCAATGATGAACGGCGACGATAAGAGGCCGTTCAATCATATACAGACGTACAGGTAACTTCGCTTTGGACCGTACCAACAAAAGCCCTTGTCCGTCCGAATTTATCTCATGTTATCATGTTTACGTTACTCATTTACTCATTCGTATGATTATAATAGGCGCGCCTGGTAATGCTGTCACGTATTACATGCGTTGAGCAACTATGATTGACCTTGTCGTATCAATCCTCTTTAGTATCCAAATGACAGGCATTTGTGATTATAATTAAATATTTAACTCTTCGGTATCACTCTTATTATACTTGAGGTTTCTTTCAATTTAAATATTATAACTTTTTTATTAATAAAGGTATCTACATTTGTTTGCTATCGTTATATTTCTTAATGTTTGACGTTCAATTGAAAAAAAATTTGTTACATTTTTATGCAATATTTTTACACAGTATCTATATGATAAGTACGTGATAAAACGATATAGAGTGGCAACGAAGGTTTAAGAAAAAAGAATATGTATTGTATATAAAATGTACATGCTGCATTTACATATAAATATATAAATTATTAGATATATAATTAATTGTCTTCTGAGGAATATCTAGTCAATAAAAATTATTTCTAAAGTATTACAAATTAGAGGATTAATACATTGTGAGAGAAAGAGATTGTAATAACGCTTTCGGTATTTTATACATTGTCTTGCTTCAATCATTCATACTTGCCAAAGATCATCAAATAATATTCGTGAAAGTTTCATATTATGTTCTTATGTAATCTACGACACTGTTCGCTTTGATATAAACTATTTTATTCTTAGGGAGTACAAAGAAGCTCTGAAGCAGCAGAGGGCTAACGAAGGTCTAAGCGTATACAGACCTCGCGAGCAAGTGACGCCTCCAGGCAACGAGACGCAAAACGAAACTGACATGGGTAACAATAAAGAAACCATTGCTCTAACTGGCAAGCAAATCTTCAACGAAGATAACGCATTAAAGAGGCCAGTGCAGAAAGTTACTCCGTCGCGAATAAACTACCAAAACACGCCAATTATCAACGGTAGTAATAACGATTACAATAATAAAAACGGAAAATATCTTGAGCAACCTTATAAAAAACCTAGCTCGCCAATTAAAACTTCGAGTAGTATTCTCTCCACGAATTCGAGTCCAGCGCATGCGCCCAGATTGGTGAAAACCGCTGTTGGTTACGTTGAAGGTAATCATTTAAATTAAACAAAATCAAAAAGGAAATTATAAATTTGTTTGTAGATAAATACACTTGCAGTTGATGTATAAGAGCAATTTTATATTTTACAAAAATTTTTCTTGTACATTTCATGCAGTGTAAGAAAGAACTTTGATTACACAATATGCTTATAGTATGCGTATGTTTATTAGGCAACAACAGTCCCAGTAGAAACGGCGGCAGTCCGAAATCCCCGCGATCCGTCACATGGAATAGTAATGTGCCTGAAAAGTATTCCTTTACTATGAGGAGAGAGTTTGAACGTGCCAAAGAAGAGGCTGATCTCATCGAACAACTACGAAATGTAAGCATTATAACGAAAAATAACTGGAATTACTTGCGAAAAGCGACTTTATAATATAATCGAGAATATATTTATAATAGCACATAGAGACAAGATTGAAGATGGCATTGCCAGAGGATCTCGCACCAGCGTTAACGGATGGTGTTGTTCTTTGTCATCTGGCGAATCACGTTAGACCGCGATCAGTTGCTAGTATACATGTTCCTTCTCCCGCTGTAGTGAGTATTTTTTCGCCATTTTGTGATATATTCCATGTATCAATGGACTGATTTAACTTTTTTTTTGTAGCCTAAGCTGACAATGGCACGGTGTAGGCGTAACGTTGACAACTTCCTCGAGGCATGTCGGAAGATTGGCGTTGATGAGGTAAGAAACATTCTTCTTGTTAAATAGTTTCAAAGAAGTTTGTGCTTCTCTTTCGCTCAGAGTATACTACACATGCATGAGACACGCTCATCATTAGTGTACAACATCATGTTGATAGGGTGGATACTTCCATACCGAAAAATTAATCCGATGTGTTTTTAATTTTTCTTTAACAAATGGTGATGTGGCAAGAGAATCATGATAGTAATTGATCGATCGTGCTTCGTTGAAGAATAGATTGTAAAACTGGTTACGAAACTCAGTGCGAAAACTTAACTCTTTACAAAGCACAATTACCAGATATTCTCATCAAGCGTTATCCTTAGACCAGATCGAATATACTTGGTGAAGTCGGGCGGAAAAATTTATCGCACATTATTCGTAACCGAACGTCTGTGTACATCGTGACTAACTCTTCGGCATTTAGCCGTCACTTCTCGATGACACTTTCAACGACTACTAGTCAGTCCCCGAATTCGAACTGATTTTGAGCGAATTGCAAACTGATTTTATGAAAACATACGGTATAGTTATAAAAATATAAGTGCAGAAAAGAAGAAAAATGAATTAGCGAAGAAGCTTTAGTTGCATGTGCCTATAGATTTCAGTTCGCTTTTGTGTTGCTTCTTCGGGGAATAGTCTGTACTTCGAGTTCTCACCTTTCCTGCCATCATCCGAATATCTTACCGATTAACATCCATGGACTAACTATCCTAACTATACAAATAATCCAAATAATTCTTCATCAATTGTTATATAAAATATTACTATGTTACTATTGCTTTTTCCTATCCATTCTTCCTCCCTTGATTGTTTTCTAGATGGAACTTTTGATCATTAAGGAACGAATAAATTGATTACAATCGACTTTAACAAGCATTGTTACAAAAATTTCATTAAAGATAAACAGAATCAAATAAATCAATTTTATCAAAAGTTCTTTTGCGAAGACAAACGATTTCCTTTTATCACATAGTGACAAGTCGGAGTGTAACAGAATGGCTATCCCCCGAGGAACGCTTCTTTTCTCATTGGTACAAAAGTAGGGCCTTCCTCGGAGAGGACAGAGATATGCGTTTTAAGGCCACGTGGGAAATGTTCTCGCAGTGCGATAAAATAAAAACTGGGACTGAGTAGTATCGTTGTTGGTGTTGCAGGAGGTGTTATTGGACGCGGACGCAATCATGGACGTGGGTTACATGGACGCGTACGGGCTAGAGGCTTTGGCGCGTCTCGTCACTGCTCTTCTCCTTGTTCGCGATGAGGGAGAGAGTGGCACCGAAGAGCCGGCCGCAGATTCACTCCGTACGATTCAAGACCACGTTCTATCCGCGATGCTTTTTGCTACATTCCTATCCGCCCTAATTCTGCTCTATCTATTCCCAATTCCCGATTAGTGAGACGGTATTGCGAAAAGGATCTACGAATTAAGAAAGAAGGAGAAGAAAGAGTGGAAACAGTATCTTGAGGCTGCAATTCTCAGAGTCTCCTTTTTTACTTAATTTTAATTTTGTTTTTGATAAAATCTGGGAACCGTCTCATTCGAACAACGATGCACACGACACTTCCAATGTTTCACATTTTATCTTTAGAGTTATATATTATTTTCGTAAACTTTATTGATACTTGTATTTATTAAAATTCAAAAAAGTGTCGTGTCGGATTTGACTTTGATGTCGAAAATTCTCAATGATGTTCACCAAATTAAATGAAGAAAAATGTGCATAATATTTGATAGATGCGGCATGTTTCTTTTCTAAGAAAACAGTCTAAATGTTTACGTAACATAACACTATAGAGTCATCATCGACATCAAAGTACTCTGTAATTTTTTAAAGTGTCTTTCGAAGAGGATACAGATTAAAAAACGGTTCGCTATTGCCGCATCTGGACGCTTTAAAGAATATCAGAACATATCGCATATGAAATTGTCGCCAGGGGCAAAGTACTTAGTTTTCAAGAACTTATTCATCACAATAGTAGCTTTAACAAGATTGTTCGCTTTTTTGACCTACGCTCACGTAACTTTCCTCGCTCGAGCATGTAAGCGAGGAATTTTGCAGTCAGCGGAGAATTTTCGGAAGTAGTTTTTGATAATGTTGATAAATAGCTCGATGGAATGTTTAATCGGCTAAATATTATGTAAGTCTGTACCTTTTTTGTTTCAAAAAGTCTTCATTATCGATAATTGCAAGCGGGAATGTCAGCGAAAGTTTACGTAATAATGTCCCTTGCAAAATACGAAGTTTTATTGTATTCTATGTGCTCGTTAATTTTTTCCGAGCTTACTACGAATTAACATAAAATCAAAGAGCGCAATCAAAGTGGAAGGCGCTCGCATATCACGTTTAGTTGTGAATGTATCTTACAGAATGAACCAGTTATATGATCGCCGCTTGTAATCGTATGAGTCGGCTGTCATCGGCTAGATCGATGAAATAATATTTTGATAAAAAGAAAATGAAAGGTTAATGGTCGAAATCAAAAGTTGATGCGCAATACTCGTAATCCCAGAATTGTATAAGAGTCGTATATCCCGTTTGACTTTCCGAATTCTCGGAAAGTATTCATTGCCTTGTATACGATGAAAACCTCAGAATCCCAATTAACTGATATTGCGACATCATCTTTTTCGTCTGGGTCTGCGATTGTCCCTCAGGAAGAGAAGAAAGAGTGAAGGGAAGGATAGCTACGATGCCTTCGACGGCAATATTTTTTTAAGATTCGACCAATAAACTGCCTGCGGCTTTTTCAAGATTGGTGGGTCTGTGATAGGTAGCCTGAGAGTTACAGGATTCACGAAAAGGTGCTAAGGGAATCTCTTTCAGTTCTAGGATTTTCTATTTTGGTAATGTAAGGTATAACAAAGGAGGGTTTAAAAATGGTGATGAAATTTATATTCATCCGTAAATTATTGCTTCCCCTATTCGTATATAATTTCATAAGTAGTTCGATTGTTTTCTTTATCAATTTGTCCAGCACAAGAAAAACAATGTTTTCGTTTCGGGATAAAAGAAACAAGACAAAGCACTCTTTGATACTTTGTCGACTGTTTGATTGTAGTTTAAAAAAACTTATTTTAAATTAATGTTACTTTGATCTCGGCATTAATTTTACTCGAGTTCCTGCTTTTGGAAGATAAGGAATGTGAATTTTGGAATTTGAAAGATATGAATATGAAAAATATATTTTCCATCGAAATTTCAAAATCATGGTAAAACTCAAGTATCTATATTAATATTATAGTAGTTATTAACTATAGTAGTTATTTGACCTGATTCTATTGTAATTGTAATATCGAAATTTAACTAACAAAAACTATATGGACACTTCAACTTTTCAACAAAAAGTACGTCGACTTAAACTTTGAGATAGTTATTTCCTACAGTATCTAATTAGCCATAGCTGTAAAAATAGTACGAAAAAGCAATCAATCGAGATCAAAGTGACAGCGATATACGATGGTAGAGACACGGTGCCTGCTATCTGCTAATTTATTTTCATAAAAACTTGATAGAAACGTAGAGGGCATAATATCGTCTATAATATGTGTAAGCGTATAACTTATACTTTAATGTTAAGAAAATATCTTTCAGATTTGTAAGATGGGATCTTTGTCGGAAAAAAACAGCACATCTATCTACAACATCACATCTAGTTTATTGATAGACAGTGGGCTTTTTAAATAATAATTTTGATACTAATCACCGCAATACTTAAGATAGTGCCAACTTCTCAACATATTCCATTGAATACGGGATTACTTCATTTTTCCGACAAGATCCATGGTCGTTGAAAAGATTTTGATGTGAAATAACTAATCTTACGAATTACCGGAACGCTTAAGTCGAGCGTGAAAATTTTTGATAACTGCGGAAAGAACGATTTTGCAAAAGATGAAAAAATTAATTAAATACAGATCTGAAAATTTTGTTGAATTATGGAAATTGTTATGTACAAACAATTCAAACATAGACAAAAAAATTTTAACATATTAACAACAAGCTGAAGCATTCTATATAATTATTTCGATAATGTAATAAATATTTTCAGATCTGTATTTAGCTAAATTTTTAGATACTTTAACAGAATCATTCTTTTTGTGTGGAAGGTCTTTCAGAGAAGGACTGGAAGATTTTTCATAAAAAAAGAGACGTAGAATTCTTTTCATAACATATTTCGTAAGTGGACCTTATAATGGATGACCACTCTATATTTCGAGAGATACTATCATACAAGCATAATATTTATACGTGTATCGTTGCGAATTCGACACGTGCATTACTCTATGCAGCATGCCAGTGTAGTTTTTTAAGGGGTTGCAAGGGTGAGCCGTATCTTCCATGATATCTTACGACTACTCGGATTCAGTTCGCGATTTTGCCAGGAGATGCACGCTTAAGCGGCATTGCATTTTCGCGTTTGTAATCAAGTGGGTTTTGCACTTTCTAGTCTACAACAATAGTATCGTTAGTTATAAGTCGAACTATCTCCGTTCTAGTCAGATTATTTTCTCCCCTTGCATTTCTTTTCTTTTCTGCGACAGCAATTTGTTGTGGTTTCTAGGTATTTCATTTGCAACTGATGATTTCGTAGCTACTACTCATTACTTAACCGCAATAATCAGTTTAGTCAATTTAAAGGAATGTTGTATTTACTGAAACGCCCGGCGTTCATTTTCTACCTTCCTTAATTTATATCTTATTAGCATCATTTCTTGCGTATAATTTATTTGTACAGAATATTGTATAATTAATCTTTCGAACGGTTCCTTTTTTAACCTTATTCGCTTTAATATTACTTCGCTACATTTATTTATTGAACACTAATAATTATCGAGAGAGAAATTTACGTGTGCATTTTCTTTTTCTACAAATTTTCTTTTAAAAATTAACACACAATCCACATTACTCTAATAATATATAAAAATAACGATACACAGTCAAATGATTAACGATAGTATCTGTAGTAATGCCTCTTTAAAAAAAAAAAAGACGAGAATGTCAGAAGCTTTCAACTGCAATTGTCGACCGTAAGTTAAATTGCACCGTCAGTGGACAAATTATTATCTCCGGGCGTTCCGAATCTTAAACGCATAATTAGGTGGTTCGCTAATAACTTCCGCGCTTACATCCAACGAGCGAATCGTCCATTATGGAATAACGAATGAACAACCGAATGATGACAAGTCATCATTCGGATATTCCATTACGTTTAATCATCGATCATTACGACGGATGCCTAATGATCCTTTGCGGGGACGCGAATACGAATGATCGCCACGTCACGTCAGTATTATTCTCATTAGAATTGGACGAGATGTCGAGATATTGGGGTAGTATTCTCAACAATTTAAGACTGGATTCGAATTTAGCACATACCATTTTATATCATTAGTTGCTTAGCACAACGGTCCACGACGTAATTGCTCTAGAGAGATATGCTAAATCTTATCTTTGCAAACGGACCGGCACAATGATTTTATAATAATGCTATTAATGTAGCTATTATAGAAATTATTAAAAGTGGCCAGTTAAAAATCGATCATTAGATTAAAATCAACATTTTATACGTATAGAGTAAAATTCTGTATTGAATTTCAATTGGATCCAATCGTACCAGTCGAGAATCAGTCTCGTAGATCGTAACAGTGAAATTTTACCAACAGCTTTCGCTTTTGCAAGAGGCTATATCGCTATTAAGCATATTCACGAAACAAAAAAGAAAGAGAAATACTTAAGAAGAGAGAAAAATACGAAATCATTCCGTTTGCGTTTAGCTTATGTGTATAATTTTTATAAAGTACGCGAAGAGAGAAAGCTTATATATGCAGAAATATATATATATATA
>Ga0157363_1005408_pt1 | contig 11895 bp, 13 predicted proteins | sample AttsexASBM1_FD_111477 | JGI IMG/M metagenome (GOLD analysis project Ga0157363, IMG submission 111477) | Fungus gardens microbial communities from leaf cutter ant in Ribeirão Preto, State of São Paulo, Brazil - Atta sexdens ASBM1 | ecosystem: Host-associated > Fungi > Mycelium > Unclassified ...
CGCTTCTCCCGTCATCGCAGCCTTCAGGTCGTGGAGACCTATATCGACGAGGCCAGCATCCGGGACCGTAATCCAGGAAGGTCACGCTTCTGAATGCGGGGCTCAAGCTCTTACAAGTGTCAAACTGTTGATCGAGCTTTTGCGGATTGGCACAAAGCGGCGAAGATTTCACGGGTCATGCATCGCCTTTCGGAATGACCTCCTGAATACTCTCAATTGGCGCACTTTCCCCATATCCGCTTCCGATAATTCTTATTATCGGAAGTAGGTATGATGTGTGCAAAGTGGTAGAGGATGGGATAGAAAGCGTGCGTCGGAGGCACATGTTGCTGCGGTTTGGGGCGTCTTTCTGTTCATGTCGATGTGTGCGAAGCTGGACGGTAGCTTTCGCTGCGGCGTACGATGCACACCTTCGCATTGGGCGTGCGCATACCACCATCGCGAGAAGGAGGACCACCGGCCTCTACCAGGCAAGATCGCACTGCTACGTTGCGATTTGGATCTGCGCCTGTGCCATTGCTGCGATGCTGGTCTGAACCTCGGCGTATAGCTCGGCTTCGATGTTCTCTGCATCGATCTCAACAATCAATGCGAAGCGAGCTCTGAGCAGATCGCCTTTGAGTAAGGCCTTGTTTTTCCACCAGCCGGCGACCGGATGGACAGCGATCAGATTCCGGCGCGCGAGATCCGATGCCTTACTGGTTAGTTGATCGATATGCAGCGAGCCTACGTCTCGCCGGACGCTACCGAAATCCCAGCTGTCGTCTTCCTCGCTTTTTGGGCCCTCTACGGGATCGGCCAGTTTACTTATTCGCGCGAGAAATTGCTCGGCCTTCTCGCCTGCCCGATTTAACTTGAAGCGAAGATTGTGTGACGCGTAGCGGTAGCGAGAGCCACGGGACGCTTCCGATGGGTTGGGCTTGACAAACGAACTTAGTGCAACGCGAAGGGTGATTTGCGCATTGCCAAGTTTGCGCAGTTCCTCGACTGGCCAGGGAAGTTCGAACAGCCGCATCTCCTTGTGGATATCGCCACCGGTAGTCTCGGAAAGTCTATAAGGAATGATTTCGTCCTGGATTACCAGGGTCAGCGCGTTGGACGCGCTGCGTCGCGCACGCGCCATATCCGGCACGCCATATCCGTAACGCCTGAACAGGGGCGCATACGACCCCTTGAGCGGGTTGGCAGGCAGATGCGACTTCATCTGATCGGTCCAACGCGCCGAGGCGACATATAGCGCACGGATCGTCTCAGGCCAGAGGTGTGGATACTCCGACCACAATTGCGTGACTTGTCGCGCTGCTAGAGCGGTTGCCGCGCTAGTGTCGTGGCAGAGGGTGAAAGAGCGGATCGGATATTGGTGACTAGTCGTTAGCAGTGAGAGCGCGCCATGAGTCATCGGAGGCGTGGCCGAGGTCCAGTTGCCGCCTTCCATAACGATGTCGGGTTTGAGCGGCCACTGCGACGACCAGGACGCGGTTCTCGAGGCTGGCGAGAGATCACCAAAGGGTGCCAGCGCAGCTATCGCTTCACCGGGAGGCATCATGGTCTTCTCAGTGAATGCTCCTACACAGATCGCGTTCCAGGCCTGCGCAGGGGATTCTAGTTCACTGTCTGCGTGATCGCAGGTCTCAAGATAATGCCCAGCCCCAAAGCTGCTCGCGTCGGTATTGCCGGCCGAGTTGAGAATAAGACGTGGCGAATTGCAGATACCCGACACGCCTGCCGCGAGTTGGTCGATCTCGCTCGACCATGAGGTTGGCGCGCCGTCATGTGGCGTGTCGTCGCTAGTTGTTGTCGCAAGAGCGAAGGTCCGCCTTCTCTCGGTCACCTCGACGGCATCGACGCCATTACGGGTAACAGTACCCAGCAAATGATGCGGATTGAAGCCAACGTCAGGGATCAGCTTCACTGACTCCAGTCGATAATCTACTGTGAACGGAAGCATGTCTTGAAGCCGGGGCGTCAAATCTCCGAACAGGGCGAGGCCTGCGAGTGCGGTACCATGTCCCTTTAGATCTTCTACGCCCCAACCTGGATTGGCGGCATGCCGGTCCTCGGTGGCCAGCACAGGGCTGGACCAGCGGATGTGCCCGGCTTATGCCGGTATCCATCAGGGTCAAATATCCAACGTCCGCGCCATCCGGCCAATTCGCACGCTGCGCGAGGTCGCTGACCCAAGAGGCCTGTTCAACAATATCGAGCTCATCAAAGAAGTCCGCGGTGACCGTCGGCGCTGCTAGCGCGCGAACCGCGCCCAATCGCCGCACGGCGCACGCGAGCTGGTCGCGCGTGGCCTCGCCGATGACGACCGTGTCCTCGGGAAAGTGCAGACGATCGGCACCTATGGTGACGCCATGACCTACCGCCCTGGCTACGAAAGTCTCGGCCTGATCCGGCTCTAGCCAGATTTCCCAGTGTACGGAACCCGCATTGGTGGGAAATTTGTCAGGCGGGCTGCGCCAGAGCGCCCGTAAGCCAGCTTCGACGATTGCCCCGAGGCTCTGTACCAGATCAGCGTTCTTGGGCCGTCCAGGTACCGTCACGCCATCCTTTTCCTTGTCCGGCATGTTCTCGGCGCCGAACTGCTCTACCTTCTTACGGAGATTTTCGACGCCTTTAGCGGTAGCGAATACCGTCGCGGTCTCGGTTGTGACACCATCGGACACTTCTGACGCGACGCGCAGCAGATCGACGCCGCTCGAACCCAAACTGTCCTTCTTCAGCTTTTCCCCCGGCCGACTTCCAATCTCAAGATAGAGGCCCGGTATTTCGGTAGAGACTGTGGGTAGCGTGTCGATCGCGTGAAGCAGGGCCTGGGCGTGTCTAGCGCGATCCAGAACGTCACTCGGAGGCTTTCCCCCGCCGCCTCCCTTTGACCGGAACGGCTGCGGCGTTCCCAGACTCTGCAGAAGAAAGTGCGGTAGATCGCGTGCCATTGCCGCCTCGTCCTAATCCTTGCAGCAAGCGGCGGCGCTCCAGCGACTCCAGCAAGTCTACGGTGGTAATACGTTCACGATCGCCAAGGACCGCACGCCGCGCTGCGTCTTCGGCCGCCGCGATAACGTCGGCGGTGGAAAGGCCGTTTGCGTAGTCCGTGATCCTCTTCCATGACAAATGCGCCGTAGAGAATCCAATCAGGCGCCGCTCAAGGGCGTAGCGGATCGAGGCAATGTCCGGTAGCTCGTAGGAAAGCACGAGATCGAACCGGCGTAACACCGCGCGATCAAGGATTTCGGCAAGATTGGTCGTGGCGATCACTACGGACGGACCGGTATCCTCATCGAGAAATTGCAGGAAAGAGTTCAGGACGCGACGGGCTTCTCCTATATCGTTTCCGTCGCCGCGCGTCGCGGCCAGCGCGTCGATTTCATCGAACAGATAGACGCCGCGGGTCGACTGTACCGCATTGAAGACAAGCTTGAGCTTTTGCGCAGTCTCACCCATGAACTTGGTGATCAGCCCGTGTAGCATAACCGTGAACAAAGGGAATTGCAGTTCGCCTGCTAGCCCGTGCGCGCTGAGCGTTTTGCCTGTGCCGGGAGGGCCTGATAGCAAGATACGGCGGCGCGGCTTGAGACCCTTCTCCTCCAGCTTATCCCGCAGCTTCTGCTCGACAACGATGTGTCGGAGTTCATCGTCGATTTGCTCGGGCAAGATTAAGTCACCGAGCCGCGTAGCGGGATAAGATGCTGCCAAAAATTGGGCCAGGTCGCCGCGCGGGGCAGCGATCGGGGTCAGCTTAGGCACTGCCTGGGACGGACGCTGCCCGGCATGCGCCCATTGCCGTAATTGCTCGGCGAGGCGCGTATGCCCTTTCTGATGCTCGGCCGCAGATAGCTGCATCGCGAGATCGAAGAAGCGATCGGCGTCACCTTCCGCGTGGCTCTTTACGAGACCAATAAGCTGTTGCGCCGATGCCATACCCCATATGTATCGCGGGATCACCACAGATACATCCCTTTTCGGTTCTTCATATCGGAAGATCGGCTCTATGTCAGCCCCCGACACCAAACATATGGTAACTCAGAAACTTCAGAATCAGAATGAGGTGCGTTGCTGTCAAACAGCTTTGTGCCGACCGAATGGCGGGCTCTGGCGGGAGACGTCGTTCTAAGGTCTATCCGGGGATTGACGGCTTCTGGTGATGTAGCCGTCTTGAACATGAGCGCAGGCAATGTCGGTTGCCCCCCACAAGGACATACAGGGTATCGAGGCGCACTGAATAAATCCGCCTACTGTCGATAACCAACGTACATCATCGGAAGTAGATAAGATGGACGCAAAACGGTGTTGGCCGGGCTGAAAAGCGTGCTCCAAAGGTACGCTTTAGGTGCGGCGCAGATCGTCTGTCTGCTTACACGGCCACCCTCGACCTCGGACGTCAGCTTCCGTCGTCGTTCCGGACATGGAGTGTTGGTCTGACGGATCCGGATAGCGGACAGTCACTGTACTGCCGAAGCTGAAGCTTTGGCATGTATATCGGCAAGGTCCGCTATCAGACAATATTCAGGCTGTTTCGTGTATCCCGCTGCCTGTCAAGCAGGATCCAGACTGCTAAACCGACAATCCCGATTAAGCCCGTCTTCCATTGCGGATCTGGATAAAGCCATATCATCCGTAGCCCGCTACTCCACAAGAACATGACAAACCCCGCAGACCAAGTGATTGCCTTGTGCTCCAGGAGGCTGCCGTCCGTCTTCAAATCGATCTGTGGTGCAATACGACGCGCCAGTATCCACATGGACGCCAAAATGAACGCCGACCCTACGAAGAAGAGCGGCCATGGTGAAATATCGAAACCCTCGTTGAACCGCCCTGTATCCCCGTTCGGGATGAACGGTCGCATGAATATATAGGCTACCAGCTCTGCAAGATTCATGACAGCCACAAGATACCATATGAAAAAGACGCTTGCCCGCATGGGTGCGGCTCGTCTCCACAGATAAAGCAGGCTCACAGCGACCAAGATCACATGCATTAACAGTGGTACGCCGCCGATAATGGCTTCTGCTGCACAACCACGAGAATGAAATAGATCGTCATAGGGAACGCCTTCGTCCCAGCCCATGATTGTGATCGGGTTGCCCCACATGACGGTAAACGGGGTCGATGTGTACCCGAGAAGCCATGCGGCACCGCTGTGGGCATGCTCGTGAGCCACCACGATGATCGACTGGATAACAAAGTAGGTCACGATCAGGAAGGCTGCACCCTTGATACGGTGCCGGATAGAAGAATAGGGCATGTCGCCTTACGAAATATGAGGAAATTTTAATACAAGGGTACGATGCCTAAACATGGCACCGGACGCAAACATTTCCACTTATGACAGCTGGCCGGCTCGTTCCAATGCGTCGTAACAGCCCTCGCTATGTTGTCTCCGGCGTTGCCTGTCACGGGTGGCGCCCCAGCAACGCGGGGATTGGCATAGACGGCTGCTTCCAAGTTTTCGAGCTGCAAAGCGGACCGGCGGTATTCCCCCATGTCAGCCATTGAGCGCAACTTTTCCTATGTCAGAAAGCGGACATTCCGTTTCCTCGATCCATTGTGCCTTGACAAAGGATTGGAAACGACATTATGTCGTCCCTGCTGCTGTGTGCTGCAATAACGTGAGGTGTAATAAGTATGATGGTAGATTGTAGCGAGGATATAGCGTCTCATACGGAAACTATTGACCCTGATTTATCTTCCGTTATGACGCGCCTTATGAAAGAAATGTATTTCAATACATCAGATCTGACAGAATTTATGAGGAGTATGGGCGACCAAAGAGACTACTCTACGATCATGCGAAGCATCCAAAGAATGATATCTGGAGAGGTTAAAGTTTCTGGAGAAATGATAGTCATTCTTCAGATGCTGTTGGGTCAACGGCTGCGGCTTAAAGAACGTTACCCCGATATCGAATGGGAAGTGCAGCCAGATCAGCGACACATAGCGCTTGTCGACAACTATAAGATCGCTCTGATCCCGGAGCGCAAGAAGTGGAAGATCGACTGCAGACGCGTTGGGGATAAACACAGCCTCACATGGGAAAGGTTTTCCCTCAGTCTTGAAGAAGCAAAATATCGTTGCTTATCCTATATCGAGACAAAAGAAATGATAGATCTAATTTTGCGTAGTAAAATCGCAATATAGACTTATGTAGTTGCATTTATACGAGGTTTGTTAAATTTTTTTCTCAGTCTGCTGTATGGATACCTCAATTGGAATTGTCTGCTCTTACAAACGAGGAACTCCGCATTATACAAGCGATGACTGACTTCCAAATGGCCCTCAGCGCGTTCAACTTCGTTTCAGAGGTCGGTCCCGAAGAACCGATTTCGCGGATCGAGCGTCGCCGCCTACGATGCTTTGAGGACGCCGCCGTCGTCGCATACTGGCGACCATTCTCTGACTCAAAAGGGCTGCCAAAACTCTCCTTCAAAAAGTTGGGTATCAAAGCTACCTCCGAGCAGTTGACCCTCCATAGGCGGCTGCAGGAGAGGCGCAACAAGGTCATCGCTCACACGGATGTCGATCGCATGCGCCTTGCATTCAGCACATTCAGAGTGTCTGAAGATTCGAGCATTATGATGCCTCAATATGATTTTGACGATGCGTTAGAATTCTACGCGGACCTAGATGCAATAGTCATCTGGCTGCGCACCCTATCTCATGCAGCTAGCAAAGCGATATTCACGCGCGTGCAGGGGCGGCAAGAAATCCGTTATAAGAGGGACCACACCGACCCAGGTTAGCCGAAGGACTCTCTCTTACCGCTTTTACAGACCGAGGGCTTCTGCGTAACGATTGCCCGAAGCCGACCTTCTGCCTGCCCCCAGTCAGGTCAATGAGTTCCAGTGTGGCTTCCTATGCGGTGACCTACTTCGGATAGCTTATATAATCGGAAGTAGGTGGGGGGAGGCAAAACCGAGGAGGATGGGCCTCCCGGCTTTGCATTATAGCCGCCCAATTAATCTTCCGATGCGAAGGCCCTGAGCGAGAACAGGCCGCTCCGCGAAAGGCAGGGCACACATGTTAGGCCGTCACCGGAAGAGTTCTTCGCCGACCACGTTTAGAGAGATCACTAACGCGTTCGTCATAGCGGTGCTGTCGCCGACATCTCCATGCATAATACCGACCAGCCCTGACTCTTTGACTACTGGACCGCCCGATAGACCTGCGGCACTGGGGGTTGAGAGCCGGACGCTCAGGCCCACGACCTGATCGACGTGATATTGAATAACGGTCGGATCAAGAGTGTCGACACCGCTCCCCAGTTTTTTTCCCAAGCCGGGGAATCCGCTAGCGCTGACGGCTTCTCCCACCTCTGCTGTTGTGATCGACCCAATCTCGAACATACCAAAATTCGTGAGCTCCGTAATTTCGTGCGGCTGGAGTTTTATGGCTATGGCATCGACCAAGTTCTTCGTCTCTTTGTTGATCACAACGGAAAATCGCGGTTGATCGTCTAAGAACAGCGGTATCACGCTTGACGTCTGCGCGATGCGAATCACTGCGCCTGTAAAGATGGTATCAATTAATGGCGTCTCCCTCAGCCCACTCACGAGGTGGACGCATGTCACAAGCCATACATCCTTTACGTCAGTAAGCAGAAATCCTGTCCCAGCATTGTCGCCGCAAAGTATTGGGATAGGAGAAGCCATATTATTCGCTCTGTCGACGCTGCTTAAATCGGTTTGAAACAATGCTTGGCCCCAGTAAAAATCATTAAGCTGCGGCGAATCTAGCGCGGAAACCAGGGACCTTCCAGATCCCTTGCCGAGGTGGAATAACCAGCCCAGTTATAAACGGCCATCTGCGGCCGAACAGCCTTGTCGCTTATCCTAATGTATCCGTATCTGGACGGCAGCTCCCGTCTTTATCTGGGATATTTATTGGTGGTACGATGGGGGAAAAGCCGACGTATACTCCTGGTATTACCTCTGGAGGATGTGAGAATGTCTCGACTGACCTTTGAAGAAGCCGCGCACTCTTGGTTCCACCATGCGGTCAGTCTGATGGACCTATCTTATGCCATACTTGCAGAGGCTGAGATAAAGGTCACCCAGAAGGGCCTACGAGATACTCGAATGGTTGGGGCTACATTGCTCATCAGAACTATTAGTAACGTCCGGGCGACGTTCGCCTTGCTGGAACAGTCCTTAGTCGTAGAAGCGCGTATCACTGCCCGTTCTGCTATTGAAAACCTGTTGTGGGCCGTAAAGTTGGTCGAGAGAAAGGATGAGTTTGTTGACCAGATGATGGCCGACGAATTGAAGAGCCAGGGCCGTCGGGCAAAGTTCGCTATGTCTTCGATGGAAAGCCTGCCGGAACATACAGCCGAAACGCTCCAGGTGGTGATTGAGAGGCTAAAAGCGGTTCCGATATCCCCGAAGGGCCTTGGTGCGAGTGAGGTGGCAAAAGATAGCCTCGTTGAATACGCTTACCTCATATATGCTCAGCTCTCTGCAGACGCTGCGCATCCATCTATCAACGCTTTGTGCAGGTATATAGAGGATGACAGGGAAACCGGTAGCATTATTCTCCACGCCGAAACAGGCGTGTCGCACGAGGAGCACCTGAGAACGGCATCCTATGTCTGCATGGCTCTGTCCGGGGTATGTGTGGCCTTCAATCAGCTCGCAGGGCCAACGGCTACCGGAGCAGAGCCCTTAACCAGATTGGTAGATAAGGCCTCGCAGCTTGAGGTCCTGACTGGGCTCAAAAACGGTGGTGGTTAGGACTTATTGGTCGGGAGCGATTTAAAGGACCTATATTTTTCGGTTTGAAAGGTGACTCAGTGCGATATGGCGGGAGGGTGTTTGCGATGTCCTGTCTTGCGATGAGAGGGGAACGACGGACTCTGGACGATACGATCGCGTCGGAATTAGAACGCGCAGCTAGATCGTAATTGGTTTGCCTCGACAGGGTATAGTATGCACAATCCTAGCTAATGCGGCTAACGATCCTGCACTGCAGCTGTATCAGAGATTGTGGTATCTCCGCATTTATTGAGACAAGTCCTCTATGATTGACGAAGTGAGATTATTTGGTAGCCGATCGGCGGGCCGGCAAGCCGTCCTCGATCGCCTGGATGGCTCCGCCACTGGTCTCATCGGGGACGCAGAGCTGCGCAACGCGACCGTGATCTTGTCCCAGGCAGTGTTCGCCCCTCCCCTTCCAGTGATTCTGGCCGGCGGCCCGTTACCAAACGGCGATTTTTCTGCCGACACATTGATAGCGGAGCCAGCTGAAACGAGCGATCAGGCTCTCGTAGCGTTACGAAGGGTGGTGGGCGTTCTCCCCAAGCAGCACAAGCTAACCTTGTGTCTTGAGGTAGAGAGCGGCGTACCTCGCTTCGTTGGGGCGCTGGAGGACGCGCGCTGCGCCGGGCGAGGTAAAGCGCTCGCCGAGCTCCCCCCCCCTGCCCCATCGGCCAACCGCCCGCGGCCGTCTCAGCGTGGTTCTCGCACGTCTCGTCCATCGTCCTGCCTGAGCATGATGGGACCCTGCAAACGGCCCGCGATGCAGCCGAGGTGTTCAACCAGTTAGCCAAGTCAGGCAACACGCTGCGGACTTATCGTTCGGCAGTGCGTGGTTGGTGCCGCTGGGCGAGCGACCACAACCTACCTGCCCTTCCCGCACGCAGTGATGATGTCGCAGCCTATCTCTCTGATATGGCACTACGTGCGCGCAAGGTTTCTACGATCGATATCCACCGTGCGGCGCTGCGCTATCTGCATCACCTGGCGCAGATTGCTATTCCGACGAGCCATCCCCTTGTCTCAGGGGCTCTGGCAGGTATCCGGCGCAATGCAATCAATCCGCAGCCAGAGCAGAAGACGGCTCTCACCTGGGAGTCATTGACGGAGGCAGTTGACGCGATACCCGGTCTGGATCCGACTTCGCGCAGAGACCGGGCCATCCTGCTTTTGGGCTTTGCCGGGGCGTTTCGGCGGTCCGAGTTGTCAGGCCTGCTTGTGTCCGATCTGACATTTTCCGAGGACGGCTTGATCGTTCGTCTGCGGCATTCGAAGGGTGACAAGGCGCGCAAAGGCGAACTGATCGGTGTCCCCTCTGGGATAACCCGTCACTGCCCTATCCTCGCGCTTAACGCCTGGTTCCGTGTGGCTGGTATCAAAGAGGGGCCAGTGTTTCGCAGGGTCTGGCTACCTGCCCAGGTCAAAGCTGGTATGCCCTCCCCTGCCCTGCCGAAGATCGGCGAGGACGCGCTTTCCGACCGTGCGATTGCGGACATCATTCGCAAGCGATGCTCCGATGCTGGATTGGAAGGTGATTTCTCAGGTCACAGCCTGCGGCGCGGTGCGATCAACACCGGCGCACAGGATGGATACGACCTGCTCGAGCTCAAGCGTTTCTCACGTCACAAGAGCCTGCAGGTCGTCGAGACTTATATCGACGAAGCCAGTGTGAAATCACGCAATCCAGGTCGAAGTCGGTTTTAGTAGGCAATGGTTACATGTCATCATGTACATGTTGTTGTTGACATGTAAGAGAACCCGAGCTATCGTCTGTCTGTAATATTCCTGCGTGGAGAAGCAAATGGCTATTCTTTCGATCGCCTCCGCCAAAGGCGGTTGCGGCAAGACGACAATGTCTACCGTCTTAGGTTCCGTGTTGGCTCATCGCGGATATGAAGTTCGCCTGCTCGACTGCGACCTCAACCAGCATGCGAGTGCCTTTGGTGCCAAGAGCAAGCTAGAAAAGCTTACCGTTTGCCCGTCTATCGATGAGCACAATATCCTCCGAGCTCTCAGAGAGGCTGAAGATAAGGCAGAGCTGACGATAATCGATCTGCCCGGCGGTTCATCGACGCTCGCACTGAAAGCGCTCCAACGATCGAATTTCGTGCTTGTCCCTTGTCAAGCGAGCTTGCCTGACGTCCGTGACGCGATGAAGACCATTGCTCAGATAGAAGATGCTGAGGACCTAGCTAGAGCTCCCATAGCTCGATCTCTCATATGGAGCCGTGTGTTGCCGGGCTTCGAGTCCCGAGCAGCCAAACACGTCCGCGAGTCAGTTGAAGCGCAAGGTGTTCCGATCTTCGCGACAGGCCTTATGGAGCGTGCGGCTTTTCGCGAAATGCACATCACAGGGCAGAGCCCAAGTGAGCAAGCCCCGTCGTCAGCGGCGGCTACCAACGCCGAGGCAATTACGGACGAGTTGTTGTTGACGCTGGGCCGTCTGTTGGAGCAAGCGGCATGACAAAAAGAGATCTCCCCCCGATTTCTGCAGATTTGGCTCCCACTCCTAGACCGAAGCTAAATCTTGGTGGGCTTCGTGCGCCGCGAGGTGCGGAGGACCACGAGATTGCGCAAAATAGCCGGCAGCTCGGATCCAAATGGGGAGCACAAACCTCTCTCGAAGAAGCAGAGCCAACGGCAATGTCTTCCTTGCGTTTGGTTATTCCTGAGTATGTTGATCGGCAGCTTGCGACGACGGCCGTTACGACTGGTGTCACAAAGCAGTATCTCGTTCTCAAAGCTCTCTCAGATGCTGGATTTGAAGTCGCACCGAACGATCTTGTCGAGGATCGGCGTAAGAGCCGGAGCAAGTTTCGGTGACTGTGTCAGTCCGTACAACGGCTTCTGGCTACCTCAACGGATCAAGTTTTCCGGGCTGAGCCTCGCCTGAACCATCATGTTCATGTAAACATGAACATGATGGTTTGATGCCTGACGGCCTATCCAGGAAGGGGTAGCCCCCGCCCCTCCTCCTTAGGCGCGTGATCGTATGAGAACAGGTACATGTACGTCATGGGGTACATGCTCTCACAGCGCTGCACCAAGGCGGTCATGTTCATGTAAACATGAACATGATGCTTCGATGCCTGACGGCCTGGCCAGGAAGGGGTAGCCCCCGCCCCTCCTCCTTAGGCGCGTGATC
>Ga0157363_1005409_pt1 | contig 11894 bp, 5 predicted proteins | sample AttsexASBM1_FD_111477 | JGI IMG/M metagenome (GOLD analysis project Ga0157363, IMG submission 111477) | Fungus gardens microbial communities from leaf cutter ant in Ribeirão Preto, State of São Paulo, Brazil - Atta sexdens ASBM1 | ecosystem: Host-associated > Fungi > Mycelium > Unclassified ...
ATATATTATATATATATATATTCACAATTTGTCACAAAATAAATCAATAGCATGAAGTAAAACGAACAATTACACAATAAAAAAAAGGAGAACAATGTTAAGAAAATCAAATAGAAGGGGAAAAATTAAGTAATGAAAAGACAACAAACAAGGAGGATAACAACTATAAAAGAGGCATATAGGAATTAAGAAAAGGATAACAACTAATAAAATAGGGATATAGGAATCAGAAAGGGATTCTGTGTCACTTTATTTCAATCTATGCTCCTGTTTCTTAATATGTACCATCTCTGAAAGCAGTCTTTTTTTATAAAATAGTTCACTAATAATCTAATATTTTTACGTTATCCTATTTCAAATCTGTTCGTCAAATCAAGCAATGGTTAGAAAGTACTAATGATGATCCTATTTTTTTATTGATGTCATTCACATGTGCAGATATTCTAGTTCTTAATTGTCGTTTAATTTGACCTACATATCTCGCATCACAATCATGACAAGAGATCTTATAAACTACAAATAGAACAAGTAATAACTCTCGAGAACATCAAATGTAAAAACAAAGAAGGGCTAATGAAAGTTTATTCGTGATACTTAGTGCGAGAAAAATTTAATACCAGTTCGAATGAATATAAATAATTATGCATAGACGTTTCGGCTTGCCTTCGAGCCATCATTAGTGTATCTAAACATTTATTGCAATAATCTCTATATCCTTCATGGCGAGACGGAAGAGTGATGACCTAATCTCATTTTATTGACACAAGTCAGTAAGTCCAGTGACAACGAATGACAGATGAAAATCCGTATAGCCATAAAAGTTGTGTCCTTTTTGTAAAGGAAACAATGCGAAAATTTTATCCTTTTAATTATTATTATTATTTATATTAATTGCTTAATATGTTATATTATAATATTACGTCGTCTCTTAATCACTATTGGTATTTGGTATTAAACAAAAATTTTACAAAAAAGAAAGAAATTAAAATTAACATGGATAGAATTCGTATGTGTATATATATATATATATATATATATATATATATATATATATATATAACATTATAATATTTATATTCATATATATATTGATAAACATATTCTTTTATAAATAATTTTTATTGAGATATTACAATAATACGTACGTAAATATAACTACACTGTTGCAATTAAACAATACTTTATTTTGTAAAATATAAATACATAATGGAATTATATAAGTATATAATGGAATTACATATTTATAATAACAATAATTATATTAGGACTCTCGAATTTTAAACAATACAAAGAGATAAATATAGTAGGCTAATGAGAAGTCAGTAATGATAAACGGCGCAATTATTTAATGAACAATCAATAATCAGATATTGGATTGATGTCTTCTTTATTTTGAACATTTCGACTCTCTTTGGAGAGTCCTCCTTAGCAAGAATGATAATGAATGCCTTTTTTTAATCTCTTTAATTGTATTTCTCTTTAATTATTCGATATGCGAGTAATACTCATCAAGATCAATCTGGTGCATTTTCGCGAAGATTGTCCGTTTTGATAAGAAAAAGCGGATGTCATAATACACAATTCACGTTAACCAATTAGCTAAAGCAATTTACATCGCTACTGCCGTCGCTGCCGTGTACACGAACACTTGTAAGGGAAACTGGAGCCAGTTGTCATACGAAATTGATTGTTAAAAAAACTAATAAATTAATCAATACATGACAGAGAATTTTCTTCTCTTTACTTAGAGATTATGTTTACCAATATAATATTTCATACAGATATTTTTGTTTTTTATTTATCTTATAGGAACTATAGTACGAAAATAAATAATGTATATTTTATGATTGTGTGCATATTTTATGATTAATGTATATTTTATGATTAAAATAATTATCTTACTTATGTTAATATAATTACTTATTTTATTCTTTGAAAGATAGAATTGACATTAAAATAAAAACTGTATTTTTTGTATCCATATAATATATGTTATAAAACATGTTACAAACTTGGGGAACGTGACAATCAAGTGGAGTATGAGGCTCATATTTTTTAGGCAATTTTATTTAACATTGAATAACTTATTTGTGCGATATAATGTATGATATGTAAGAGGAACATTTTTTTTTTATATCTAATGTTGGTGTACTGTAAAGGCTCCGTCCTATTAACACTGATCAGAATGACGAATCAGATTTTTTACTAGAATTGAACATTCCATTCCGTAAAAAGTTTCTCTAGAAGTCTCATGTGGAGAGTCAGAATGGAATGGAAACGGAACGGAATATCGTGTCGGTTGCAAGGTAAATGAACTTAATTAGTTGATATTTCATTGTTTAAATGTGTTTAATTAGTCGATATTTCGTTGTTCAAATGAAGCTATAACATACATAATTTATGCAATTATCTTGTCCATAATATTGCTATGAGTGCTCATAAATACTGAATTGTAAAAGTGAATATATACTTTGTTACAAATTTCATTCTTTCGGTTACATGGAACGTCTATAGAAAAACTTCTTACGAAATGGAATGCTCAATTCTAGTATAAATAGTAAGAAATCCGATCTGTTCCGCTCCGTTACTCCGATCCGTGCTAATGAGACGGCACCCTAAAAAATATAGTGTTTCAAAATTTTACACCCACAAGAACTATTATTCGAAAACTGTCATTCAGTTCCGATCTTCCCTATACATATATTCTTTCGCCCCTATTTCTATATGCCATGTGTCGCGTATCGTTATATATGAAAATATCGCAATAAAATTCCGCAAAGTGAACGATGCGCGTCGAGACTTGCTGAGTGCGCGAAAAGTTCCTCGCAATGATCGATCGAACTTAGGACCAAAGAGCAAAGATTTACCGCCTCGTCGTTTTCAGAGCAAACGTTCGGACAACGCCTGGATTAAGTCCGCGTAATGTTCTTTTTTTCAGGTCATTATAGCACAAGTTCTCCTCTAGTGCAGTTAATCGTTAAAACGCAGATATTTCTTAGGACGAAACTCGTTTGAAAGTAAATCGCTAATTTATGTCGCTTCTCATGAGTTAACGTGGAATAAAAAAAGAAGAAAAGAAAAGAAGAAATATTATACACTTAATTTGATTAATCATTCGGATATTATAAAGATGCAGATCTTCACTCTTATTTGGACTCAAGTAAAATTGTAGTTGTATATTTTAATTGTGAACTATAAAAGATTCAACACTAATTACCTATATAAAAATAAATTGAGTTCCGAAAATGTGGTAGTTTTATAAATTATAAACAACATTATGTGAAAATATGTCATCACCAGAGCTTTTTAAAAGAACGCAATACAGTAACAATTTTGAAAATAGCGGGCGGTCTTCAGCGAGATAAATTAAATTTCCGGTTTTTAAGCCGGAGAAAAAACTGGCAACTGGTATTTATAATGTAAACAAAGATGTTATAGACACAAGATTCAATAATGGACAGTTTTTGAGTTATAGTGCATCACAAGTATGCTTACAGACGTACACCATAGCTTAAAAGCTATACATTATTGAGCACTTCTAATTGAATTTGGGTCTATGATCTTTTGTTCATCACAAGCTACATTATTGTGAAAACTAACTTATTTCATCAGGATCTATATTTTCTGTAATGCGGATTCTATTGCTGATACGATCGCGATTGCCACTAATCCACACGTACGTCTATTCAGTGTTATCGTATGCTACTTTCTAAATCTCGTGGAATGAAATCTCACTCGAAGAGACTGAAAATTCCTATCCTGAACCTATCTTGAAAGAAGAGTAAAATTCAAGAGTGGTGAATTTTCACTCTTTTTTCAAGACAGGCTTTTTTCGAGATTTAGAGAGTAAATATCGTTACGCAAAATTAGAGATTTTTTTGAAGCGTAGATTTCATAAATAACTCATTATCTATGAAGTTGTTATAAAATAACGATCGTGAGACTTGGAAAAAATGCAATTTACAATGTTGCTACGTAGCTCTAGATTTTCAGGTGAAAATAAAATGCGAATTTTAATTTACTGCATGCAATTATCCGACGGAACTGGCACAGCCACAGTGCTTCGATTTATCGACAAAACCTCTTTCTTGTTCCGATCGAGTGGATGCGTACGTCGTTTCGTTCAATGCATCGGACGGTTCGCATGGTCGCCAATTTGCGCTTTGGATGTCGAAAGGAACATAAAACACTTCGTTAGTCTTTCCAGAAGCGAATGACCGTAAACACGAACGATCAAACAAAAAGATCATGTAATTACCATGGTAATGGCATTGAGACTGCACTTGAATCGACTTTTAAAATACAAAATTAAAATTACTAGTCTTCAGTTCTTAAAAATTCTTGTCAAATCTCAATTAAAGCTATGACGTATAATTTTATTTCATTACATTCAATCAAGAAACACGATAGTGGCTCGCGTCAAGTGGGCGCGCAGCGCGAGATCGCCCCGTGTCTTTTACGCGAGTTGCGAGCATCGCATAGTCCTTTATTAAAAAACCGATCTCGATGCATTTCGATGCAAGCACCGGTTTTTCAAAGGCTCGACCGATCGAGTTCTGAATATAAGTTCAATCGAGAACTTGAATCCGAATTATATAAAAAGCATTTATTTTCTCTACGTGTCCTACGAATGTAAATATCGTGATGCGAAATCCGAGATGTTAAAATTATATGTGTAAGATACATCATCGCCTCAAAAAGTCATCTCCTATTTTCATATTTTCGACAATGGCACTATATTGCTCTCATTTAAAAAATTTATTTATCTATAGTTTCATTAGCACTGTATTATATGTCGACATTTCACTTTATAGTTACTTTAATAATACTTTAATAAGTTACTTTTAAATTAAAAGTGTATAAAATAAAAATATAACAGGCCGCTTGACCGCTTGATGTATGAACATCGTTGCGTATGTATGTATTCATGCCGTTATCAAATTCGCGATTTTAACGTCGCGAATTAGTAATATTTTTATTTTAATACAATATTTTTATATTTTTATATACTTTAGATTAAAATTACTTCAGAAACTAAAGTCGCAATCAAAAACACTTTTATTATATAATGTCATCGGTTTCTTTCTGATCTCAAAATATAATAAGGTGATCATCGAACTTATTATATGAAGTTTAGCAGCGTCAAGTTTTTTTACATAAAAAATTTTATTATTTTAATAAAATTTTCTCATTTTATGATGCTTCGTCTTTAATTTTTTGAAATTAAATGTTGTATTCCATTGCAAATATAAAAGATTCTTGAATAGAAAAATAAAGGTACATATCACTTTTTATCGTTAATTAAACGTTATATGTTGCAATAAAATATATGTTTCTTTCGCAATTTACAAAGTACAATAGTATATGTTATATGTTGCAAGAAAATATATTTTTTTTGCATTGGTGCAATTTGAAGTTTTTATTTCATTTTTTTTTTTAATACATATATACGTATTACTGAGGGATAATTTATAATAAAAAATTAACAATATTACTACTTGAATTATATTATTTATGTAACGGTTCTTTTTTTAGTTTATGTAAGTTTTGTATGGATTTATGATTTATAAGATACACAAACACTCGGCGCCTTTTTTTTGAAAAGGTAAATTTTGTTGAGTATACATATACATCAATTTATTTTAATGTTACAAGTTTTTAAATTTTATAAAAAGAAAATAAAAATGATTTTTACGAACAACGTTAAGATTTAACATTGAAACTGATAAAACTATTTCTTTTTTAGTAATGATACTCAAATCATTATACTATAATAATATTTCTTTATAGAAAATATAATATAAATAGTATAAAAATTGTGAATTTTATGCCAAGTATTTGATGAATTCTCATGTGCTTCTCGTTTCCTGGGTTATTATGTATCGAGAAGAAGGATCATAACTCAAGTTGTTTCGCTTCATGCACTTAAAAACGAGGTACGTGAGATATTATTTTCATTTTAAGTTTGTTCTTTGCACCTTGAATTTACGATCCCGCATCTTGGCAGATTTCGATTTGAAAAAAGCGGTTAATATTTCAGCAGATGTTTCTGGCAGAAAGTATCTGTGGAATGGATACTAAAAATATAAAGTAAAGGAATAGAAATAACATTATCATGGATTAATACAATATAAAAATTCGCTCAATATACGCGTGAGTCAAATTTAATACCAAGTATACATACATGTAATTTATATTAACAGGATGAGATGTGTAGTACGCTTTTAACTTTTATATATGCTTGTGAAACAAGTATTATGCTACAATCCAATTAAAATTGCATGCACATCAAATGAATATAATATAATAATTACATTAAATAAATTATGCAAAATAAATTATTAATGATTTACAAAATCAATCGCATGCAATTTTAATATAAAAGCATAATACAATAATGCCTTTACTTCTCTCGAATATCACAAACAAAAATTTGATTATGAATTGAATTTCCATTGGTTATAAAAAATAATAAATGTCAAGCTGAATGTAAATATTAATTGGCAAATTTTCGATCAGGGTAATACGAAGAGACGCCACGTCAAATAGTTTGACGGAATTACGTCATAATTTGCCACAAACTAATTCCAAGCGAGATCGACGTGCCAACGTGGAGAAATTTAATTTTCGGTCAGCATGCATCCGCCGTTTAATTACGCCAAGTTCGAACGTCTGGCTTCTCTAATTCGTCCAAATAGAGGAGCACGCATGTGGACAGAAGCCAAGTTATATTAGGACGGTCGTGGGTCAATTAAGCGTCGAACTTTGTCAAGCTCCTGACATTAAAGTATATACGTGCCTCTAGAAGCTTGCAAATTACTTCGTAGATGCTCTTCATGCCCATAAGTATTTCAAGTCCCAGATATTGCAGTAAAAAGATGTAATAGATCTCAAACTTCACTAACTCGTTTCTTACATCAATGAGAAATATTTCTATGAAAAATAAAATATATTGGAATTATAGAAAGTATTGACGAGATTATACTAGTACATACATCTTGAATAATTTTTAGTACGAGAAAAGAAAATAACGTATTTTTTTTAGATCGAATTTTTAAGATATAGCATGTCAATTTTAATTATAGTATTCCTTTCCGAATAATTTGAGTGCAATAAGTGATGAGCAAGGCGAACGAATTTCCACTAGGATTTGATGATAATTGAGAAACGTTGTCAGAGGTATATCGGGGTGAAAACCCCGGATGTTGAGTGACTACTGCTGGACTCTAAAACGTGAAATCAATTTAAAAGCACATAAAAACAAAAATTAAACGTTTAAAATTTTTTATTTTCTAATTTTAATAAATTTTCGTTATATTGGAAATAATTTCTTTGCTTTATGTCCCAAAATCTAATGGAAATATTCTGATGGTAGATTTGGACTTAGCATTGAGAATTATTTTAGAAATCATCTTTATATGCTCTTGCATAAAACCTTGTAAACTATAGTGTTATCATTTGTCTTACCAATATTCTATACGGATAATTATGATACGTGAGGTGCAATGAACATAGCTACATTTCAGTAACAGTTTTACAATCGTTTCGGAGGAATATAATTTCGACTAATGGATCCTACAATTTTTAGAAGTCGTTTTTTTGCTGCGTACGCATGCTTTTTTAGGTCAGCAGTAAATTGCAGCTTGTAAAAAGATCGGTTGCGAGCGCAGAGTCATATTCGCTCGGTCGACAGATCTAATCGAGCAACGCAGCAAACTCGAAGAGTAATGATCCTCAGCGACTCGCCTCTGCGATTTATCGACACGACTTGAGTGACGTTAGCAGACATTTAACTTCGAAGACGAGCGAAACTTCGCGATGCTTCTTACGAAAAAACGTACTCGTTTCCTCGTTTCCCCACCGCTTTTGTCAGAAAAATAAACGTGGTTGATGCACGACGTATATTGTCCGATTCAATTGCAAACTCGACGTAAAAATGGCTGCCAAAAATACGAGATAACACATAAACCAATAAATCTCAGAAAGTACTGTTTCCTATACGTGTCTATCTGTTCGAAGGAAAAAAAATGAATTACAAAAAGAATTGCTCCTTATATCCATAGGGGACTATCACGCGAACGATATTGAAATATCCCTAGCAAAGCGTGGGAATGACAAAATAAATTGTCTGTAAGTACTAGAGAGTTCAGCAAAGCGGCAATGATTCCGAAGAATGCCGGAAATCGCTCATGCCTATGGGCTGGCCTGGAAGAAAATTGTTGCGCTGCGCCACACACTGGCATAATACATATATATATATATCTCGAAAACGCCGCGTCAGCGTCAACACGAACCTCTTCGTAGGGCTCGCTCGCGACATTCGTTATAATTCGACGTGACGTTGGATATAAAGGAACGTACGTCGCGCCGAGGATGAATTGTGGCACAGGATTCCACGGGATAACCCGGCGCGATATTATAAAACTGTCGTAACACGTGGCGATCATCCCCTTTCGTATTAAATCTAATGTCGCCTTTGAAAGATGGCGAACAGACAGACGCTCGTGCAGTGTGGCGATCCCAAGGCGTTTGTCACGTCTGTCATTTCATGGAAATTTATGTCTCCTCGAAGATCACCTACGCACAACAAACACCACCAAACGATTGCGCCATCGCATCGCATCAGTACTACCGGCGCGATGTAGCGTGGCGCAATCGTCTCTCGCGTGTCTCGCATCCATACTTTATGCCAATCTTACCGGCGCGGCGGACGCCCCGGGCGCTTTCAGACGGAGAATCCTTCCATTTACTTGGCCCACCTGCCTCTCTCAACCCGATCGAAATGACTATGGAACAGCGTGCCCGCCGTTCGCTCGCTCGCGTTTATTCCTTCCTGCATTGATTCGTAGCATCGTAGCCTACGGATTCTCATTTTCTTCCCTTCGAAATCACAGTGATCGCGAGAACGAATGACTTAATCAACCCTCGCCCTCCCTCGCGCCTCCCGCGCCGTGCCAGTGATTGCCGGACAAGCGAATTCAAATCGCCTTGGTTAATCATTAGTACAACGGATGGGATTCAGCCGTCGAAGAATTATTATACATACGCGGAGGGATGCTCTTCAATGATCAGTATGATGCATCTCGTGCATACGATGTGCAAGTAAAACACATTCACGAGAGCATAGAAGTACTGCAGACACGTAGCGCAGTCGTGTGACCAATAACAATCCGATTTTACTGGGGTATGCGCGTGCTGCGTCCCGTTTCCGCTCGGACCAGGAAACAGCTATTGTGCCATGAGTGCAGTGCCGACGTCATCCGCCTTCTCAATGGCATTAGTTTAAATTTGAATTATCTTAGTTGCGTAAATACACGTATTGTGTGTACACGATAGAAATAGTGAGCTTTGGTCGGTAGTGAGACTCTCTTAATAGATACATAAGTCATCGCTCGCTGCGATTCAATAATTATAATATCTATGAGATAAATATTTGTCTATTCTGAAATAATAAATGTTATTTCAAATGTTAAAAATAAATGACGAGTAAATTCAATATAATGTAAACATTTAATATAAATGACATGATTAATGTTAAATATATAATTAATCCTTCGTACACACGATGAGTTACTGGTCTCTCGGATTAATTTTTATCATTTTTAGATTCGGTTTTTCATTTTTTAATTAATTTATAGTTGGACCTAATGATAATATAAAAATTGTATTTTTATAACTATGGTTAATAATATATATCATTAAATAGATGATTTTATAGTAACTCTTAAACTTACCACACAATACAAAACTATCATTTTAATGATTAGTTATATAGCTATAGAAAAACAATTTTTTACATTATTATCAGATTAAAAAAGGTTAATTCTAAATTATAAATTTATCAGAAAATGAAAAATCGGGCCTTATAAGTATACAAAAATTATTAAGTAATTCTTATACTTTAATGTCTTTAGAAAATATTTATAAAGACTCTCTATTAAACTTCTCTATTAAAAAAAAAAAAAGAAAAAATATAGAATTATTTAACCAAATGCTCTAGCCTGTAGTAAATATGCACATGAATGACTCAGTCATACTGTACTTATTATTCATAAAATCCTGTGTTAGAAATTGGATCATCGAAAGATTTCCAATTATCAGGTATATAAACACTTTCATCAAAATATGTACACAAAAGACGGTTTTATTGAAATATTTAAAAATTTAGTAAAATCTGAAAAAATAATTTTATTATATCATAAAAATAATTATAAAGGACGCTTAAACTGTTTGATTTAAGATTGCTAGAATGTTAAAATTTTTTTGCAGTATTGCTCATTAAGATATCTACGTATGTTAATTTACTTTTTATAGCGTAATCTTTATTTATCTCATTTATAGTAATAACTCGAAAATTATATTTTTTAGAGGTTAGATCGATATAACCGACCAAAAAAATAAGTAATTTTTAAGAGCGGATTACCGAACAAATAAAAAAGCTGTAGACTTGTGATTTGATACTTTATTTAAATATATGTAGAAGATATAAAATATGCAAAATGAAAGAAAAAAAAATTTTAATATTTATTAAAATGTTATAAAAAGTCAATTTTTTTTGCATCAATCACTAGTGTCAGTGATTCCGCCATATTGGATCGTCTGAAACCACAAAGAAAATAACATTGTTTAAGTGTATTGTATTCCTCAAGCATCGACCTTGAGCTTATTCAAAAATTGTTCAAATTTGACTGAAAACAAATTTTTTAACTTTTAGTTTGATTTTTTGGCACAAATATTGTTAATTAATTTATTAGTATTTTGTAAAATAACAATGATATTGTAAAAATCCTCGATCGATACTTAGAGAAAACTAAGAATAAGGAAAAACCAAAATTCAAATCAATCCGATAAATATATCCCGAGAAAACTTCGACATCACTTTGAAAAATAAAATTTCGAAAAAAACGCATTTAAAGTTTTACAAGTTTATAGTGCAAACTTTTTGGTTCTTACTGCTAATCTGTCATGCCATTCATAATAATTGTCCCCTTCATTTTCGCTTTCTGCTTTGCTCTGCCTTCTCGAAATATCTTTTTTAGATGCCTCCAACGTGCATGCCTCAGCGATCGAAATTCGAATTCAAGTCTTTGCAAATGCTTGCTGTAACCGGCCCAACTCCTACATGATATCATTTTAAAAATGCTTGAATAACGATTCTTGAATATATATTGCTGGCAATATATTAACACACTTCAACGTATTTAGCATCACTAACGTTATTTTTGGAGCGGAAGTCCAAATTAACGCATTCAGGCTCTCGTTCGAATTTTGAGTGTAACCATCCAAACAATGCACTAACAAATCAACAATACCAACATTCCGACCTGTTAAACCTGCCTAGCCTATTACGACCAATTCTGACAATGAGTGGCCGGCATGAATCGCAGGTATGAATCCGCTGTAGGTCGGCTGTAGGCTTTGTAAACTAATTCAAATTTATACTTGGGACCTTTTGTTCCTTATTCTACAGGCTTCAAATTATTTTTTCAAACAAATAAATTTTTTTCGATTTTTTGAAAATTTTTCACCGATCTGAAAGTTACTTTTTGTATCATTTTTAAAATAAGGAACAATATTATTTGGAACAAAATTATTTTCATACTTGTATCAAATTAAATTTTTAGATATTAAAAAAAATTGTTCTTTCTGTGTAAACATTGCGCTGTGTAAACTATATTGCATATTTCAATAACAAAAGCAGTTAAAATATATATTTTCTATAAATGTATCTTTTTAATGTTCTTTTTATAGTTTACGTTAAATGATAAATATAATAAACTTATAAAGCTAGCTTGTGTATAAGGAACGAATAAAGTGTAGTGTTGGAAATTTCAATGTTCTCAAAACATTTTGCGAATAATCCAAGTTCGTCGAAGAGAGCGACCATCAAGAAG
>Ga0157363_1005410_pt1 | contig 11894 bp, 12 predicted proteins | sample AttsexASBM1_FD_111477 | JGI IMG/M metagenome (GOLD analysis project Ga0157363, IMG submission 111477) | Fungus gardens microbial communities from leaf cutter ant in Ribeirão Preto, State of São Paulo, Brazil - Atta sexdens ASBM1 | ecosystem: Host-associated > Fungi > Mycelium > Unclassified ...
CAGATTCGTCAGCTGGCAGGTATGCGTGGTCTGATGGCGAAGCCAGATGGCTCCATCATCGAAACGCCAATCACCGCGAACTTCCGTGAAGGTCTGAACGTACTCCAGTACTTCATCTCGACTCACGGTGCGCGTAAAGGTCTGGCGGATACCGCACTGAAAACAGCGAACTCCGGTTATCTGACGCGTCGTCTGGTTGACGTTGCACAGGATCTGGTTGTTACCGAAGACGATTGTGGCACCCTCGAAGGTATCACCATGACCCCGGTTATCGAGGGTGGTGATGTTAAAGAGCCACTGCGCGATCGCGTACTGGGTCGTGTAACCGCGGAAGACATTCTGAAGCCGGGTACCGCAGACATTCTGGTTCCACGCAACACGCTGCTGCACGAACAGTGGTGTGACCTGCTGGAAGAGAACTCTGTTGACTCAGTGAAAGTGCGTTCCGTTGTATCCTGTGACACCGACTTCGGTGTATGTGCGCACTGCTACGGTCGTGACCTGGCGCGTGGCCACATCATCAACAAAGGTGAAGCAATCGGCGTTATCGCGGCACAGTCAATCGGTGAGCCGGGTACACAGCTGACGATGCGTACGTTCCACATCGGTGGTGCGGCATCTCGTGCGGCTGCTGAATCCAGCATCCAGGTGAAAAATAAAGGTAGCATCAAGCTCAGCAACGCGAAGTCTGTTGTTAACTCCGCAGGCAAGCTGGTTGTGACCTCTCGTAACACCGAGCTGAAGCTGATCGACGAATTCGGTCGTACCAAAGAGAGCTATAAAGTGCCTTACGGTGCGGTTATGGCCAAAGGTGATGGCGAGCAGGTTGCCGGCGGTGAAACCGTTGCAAACTGGGATCCACACACCATGCCGGTTATCACCGAAGTAAGTGGTTTCATCCGCTTCACTGACATGATCGACGGCCAGACCATCACTCGTCAGACCGACGAACTGACCGGTCTGTCATCTCTGGTGGTTCTGGATTCTGCTGAGCGTACTGCCGGTGGTAAAGATCTGCGTCCTGCACTGAAAATCGTTGATGGTCAGGGTAACGACGTTCTGATCCCTGGTACCGACATGCCTGCGCAGTACTTCCTGCCGGGTAAAGCGATTGTTCAGCTGGAAGATGGTATCCAGATCGGTGCGGGTGATGCTCTGGCGCGTATTCCTCAGGAATCCAGCGGTACCAAGGATATCACCGGTGGTCTGCCGCGCGTTGCGGACCTGTTCGAAGCGCGTCGTCCGAAAGAGCCGGCAATCCTGGCTGAAATCAGCGGTATCATTTCCTTCGGTAAAGAAACCAAAGGTAAACGCCGTCTGGTGATCACCCCGGTTGATGGCAGCGAGCCGTACGAAGAGATGATTCCTAAGTGGCGTCAGCTCAACGTGTTCGAAGGTGAACGTGTAGAACGTGGTGACGTTGTTTCCGATGGTCCAGAAGCTCCGCACGACATTCTGCGTCTTCGTGGCGTACACGCGGTAACGCGTTACATCACCAACGAAGTACAGGACGTTTACCGTCTGCAAGGCGTTAAGATTAACGATAAGCACATCGAAGTTATCGTTCGTCAGATGCTGCGTAAAGCAACCATCGAAAACGCGGGCAGCTCCGACTTCCTGGAAGGCGAGCAGGTTGAATACTCTCGCGTTAAGATCGCTAACCGCGATCTGGAAGCGAACGGCAAAATCGGTGCGACCTTCGCGCGCGATCTGCTGGGTATCACCAAAGCGTCTCTGGCAACCGAGTCCTTCATCTCTGCAGCATCGTTCCAGGAAACGACTCGTGTCCTGACCGAAGCGGCTGTTGCAGGTAAGCGTGATGAACTGCGCGGTCTGAAAGAGAACGTTATCGTGGGTCGTCTGATCCCGGCTGGTACGGGTTATGCGTACCATCAGGATCGTATGCGTCGTCGTGCAGCGGGCGAACTGCCAGCAGCACCGCAGGTCACTGCAGAAGATGCATCCGCGAGCCTGGCAGAACTGCTGAACGCAGGTCTGGGTGGTTCCGACAACGAGTAATCGTTGATGCCATAAATAAAAAACCCGCCTCGGCGGGTTTTTTTATTGTGTTTTGTAGGCCAGGTAAGCGTAGCGCCACCGGGCTTTTTTCAGTTGATCAGCGGTATGCGTCGATACAGCTCAATCATATCGCCAGCCAGATCCTGAATAACCATCGCATTCATCAGGTGATCCTGCGAGTGGACGGTGATCAGGTTAACCGGGAGCTTTCCGGTGCCTTCATCAAAACCAATCAGCTGCGTCTGGATGGTGTGCGCATGCTTCACATAGTCGCGCGACTCTTCCATCGCCTTTTCGGCTCCGTCAAAATCACCTTTGCGCGCCATCTGTAGCGCCGTCAGGGCAGCACTGCGCGCTGCACCCGCGTTGACCAACAGTTCCATGATGGTGGTTTCTAAGTCTTCCATTATGACTCCAGCAGCTTGAGCGCTTTTTCCAGTACGGCATCGCCTTTCATCATGCCGTAGTCCATCATGTCGATCACCGCGACCTTTTTGCCCAGCGGGTCGGCCTGTGCCTGAAGTTTTGCCTGTTCGTATTTAACCTGTGGCCCCAGTAATACGATATCTGCGGTAGCGATGTTGTCTTTAAACTCCGCAACCGGAACGGCTTTAATGGTGACTTCAACCCCTTTTTTCTGCGCGGCGTCTTTCATACGTTGAACCAGCATGCTGGTTGACATCCCCGCTGCACAGCATAAAACGATGTTCTTCATAATCAGCCTCGATCTACATGTGTTTATTGATAATTATCCCGTGCAGACCGCTTCAACAACCGCTTTACCGCGATTGTGTGTCAGGCATCACAAAGAAAACCGCATTTTTCTGAAACCGGTTACAATTTTGCGTTCAGGCGCGATATGCCCGTCGAAACGGGCACAAAGAAAGGCGGGAGGTTAGCTATCGGAGGTGCGAAGAATTCGATTTTTTCCCTGCTGTTTAGCCTTATACAGCGCACCATCTACGCTACCAACGAACTGCTCCAGCGGCTCAAAATGCCATTCGCCTAGCCCTGCGCTGAACGTTACGTGCAGGTTTTCTTCACGCCAGACGCGGTTCTCAACGGCGGTACGCCATGCTTCCAGTAGCTCAGAAGCGGCTTCAGCCTGTTCTCCCTGGAATATGACCGCGAACTCTTCGCCACCGTAGCGGTAAACAGAGACATGGTGTGGCTGCATAATCTGGATACCTTCCCGCGCCACGTTACGCAAGACGATATCGCCGCTCAGGTGACCCCACGTATCGTTAATCGATTTAAAGTTATCGATGTCAATTAATGCCAGGGCGAAAGGCTGATGGTTGGCCAGTAGTTCGGCAACGTCCCCGTCGAAGGCGCGACGGTTTTTACAGCCGGTTAGCGCATCGTGTGTCGCCTGGCGAACGTACGCCATCTCACGCTCTTTGTTTGACTGGATGGTATGGCTGAGCATCGCTTCAAGACGCGGAGCCTGATTAACATCCCCGGTCTTAATGGCGTTGATGATGTTCATCAGCACGGTGCGCGAGGCATGGCGCAGGTACAAACCGAACAGAATGATGAGAATCGCGGCCAGCGCAAATCCCCAGCCGACGATAGTGGTTTCGTGACGGGTGATATCTGTCAGCGTTGCGCCTGCTACGCGGTAGATCACGAACCAGTCCGGGTTGGTAAAGGAGTAGTAGTAATACCAGGTTTTGCTTTTACGATCGTACAGGTGTCCTTCACCGCTGGTCATTTTGTCCATCAGCGCTTCGCTCACGTAAGGCTTGAAGAGCGCGCCCGTATCCGGATGCAGCACGACGGCACCGTCGCGTTCGATGATGAAAAACTCACCCTGTACGGGGGCGACCATCTGGCGCAGGGTATAGCCCATTGAGGTCAAATCCAGATGGAATGCGATTGTTCCCTTAAGCCTGCCTTCAGGGGATATTACCGGCTTGTAGAGGGTGACCGTGGGGTGCCCGGTAAAATAGTCCATGTAGGGATGGGTGTAGTGGCTGAATGTACTGGCTTCCGCCTGGGCAACAAACCAGGGTCGGGTGCGGGCATCAAACGTCTTGCTTTTGTCCGTCGGCAGCACTTCGGGTGCGCGAAGATAGTGCCCCTGCGTATCCGCCAGCGAGATGGACGAAACGGTAGGCATCAGATTTTGCAGGTGCATCAATACCTCTGCAGCCCTTCTCCGGGATTAAGATTGACCGTGGCATTCAGGCGATCGTTACGTGCGAAAAACGTGGCTGCGCGCCCCAGGATGTAATCATTTTCGCGCAGGATAGATTCGGTATAGTTGACCGCAAGGTTATGCGTGAAGTTACCGTTAATCTTATGGTAATCCTCGAGAAAATCCTTTCGTTGGGTCAATGTGATAAACACGGCGATCAAAATGAAGCTGAACAGAATTCCTGCGAAACTGATCATGATCGGCCGGGTAAAAGAGAGTTTTCTGCTGTGAAGTGCCATGAGTTGTAAAACCAGTCCTGATGGTATGACGCGCTGCGTCAATTGATATCCTCTCAGCATAGTCGCTGCACGGATGCTGGCTGCGAATTATACAGAGGGCCTTCTACGGCGTAGATGATTTACCTTAATAATAGATAAGAAATTACGTATTTATTTTATGGATTAAAATTTTTTGTGGCAAAGGTGAAGGCAGGGCGAAACAGAGGAAGAAGCTTTTCGCCCTGGTCAGCATCCGTTGCTGACCAGAGAAGAGTAAAAAAGAGGGGGTTAATGAGCAACGGGCAGCTTTTAACATTTCGAGTCGGCTCGTAAACTTTCGTGCCCATTACGCGCTATTTCAGCGCACTTGCGAGGTTCTTCCCAGCCAGTTATCCCAGTCTTTCCATACCGGCTGTAACCCCTGGGCGGTCAGCGCCTCCGCGACCGCCTCCGGACGTCGTCCATCATGCGGGGCAAACTGCTCCAGCTCCGGATGGTTGTCGGCATAACCCCCCGGCTGCGTTTTGGAAAACGCGCTGACGTTATTGATCGCGATAGGGATAACGCGGTCGCGAAACGCCGGGGATTCGCGCGTGGAGAGAGACAGTTCCACTTCCGGCGCTAACAGGCGAAACGCGCAGATGGTTTGCACCAGCTGACGCTCGTCCATCAGCGAGGCTGGTTCGATCCCACCCGCGCACGGGCGCAGGCGCGGGAATGATATGGAATAGCGGCTCTGCCAGTAGTGCTGCTGTAGCCACAGCAGATGTTCCGCCACCATAAAGCAATCTACCCGCCAGCTGTCAGACAGGCCGACCAGCGCGCCAAGGCCAATCTTATCGATTCCCGCGCGTCCCAGCCTGTCCGGCGTTTCGAGCCGGAAGATGAAATCCTGCTTTTTACCTTTCAGGTGATGCCGGGCGTAGGTCGCCTCGTGGTAAGTTTCCTGGTAGACCATCACGCCGTCCAGCCCGAGCGTTTTTAGCTCTGCGTATTCCTCCTGGGACAGCGGCTGAACCTCCATCTGTAACGATGCGAACTCGCTGCGAATAGCCGGGAGGTGCTGACGGAAATAGTCCATTCCCACCTTACCCTGATGTTCGCCCGTGACCAGCAGAAGGTGCTCAAACCCCATTTCGCGGATAGCGGCACACTCGCGCGCAATTTCATCTTCGTCGAGCGTTTTGCGCTTAATGCGGTTGCTCATCGAAAAACCGCAGTAGGTACAGTCGTTAGCGCACAGGTTTGAGAGATAGAGCGGCACGTAAAGACTGACCGTGTTGCCAAACCGCTGGCGAGTGAGCCGCTGGGCGCGCTGAGCCATTAGTTCAAGATACGCGCCAGCCGCTGGAGAGAGCAGGGCCATCATGTCATCGCGGGTCAGGTGGCGGGCGTTGAGCGCCCGCTCCACGTCAGCCGACGTTTTGCTGTTGATGCGCAGGCGAATGTCGTCCCAGTCGAGCTCTCGCCAGCGATCGGTAAAGGTGGTCATCAGAGCGCCTCCAGAAAGCCGGTCAGCGGGCTGGTCGCCTGCGCCTGAAGGCTGCGCGAGCCGGGGCCAGACCGTCGTGCCAGCAAACCGGCCTCTACTGCCAGGCGGAACGCCCGCGCCATCATTACCGGATCGTCAGCGACCGCAATCGCCGTGTTCACCAGTACCGCATCGGCACCCATCTCCAGCGCCTGCGTCGCATGGCTGGGTACGCCGATACCCGCGTCCACCACGACGGGCACGGAAGCCTGTTCGATGATGATCTCCAGCATGGCGCGGGTTTCCAGCCCCTGATTAGAGCCAATTGGCGCCCCCAGCGGCATAACGGCAGCGCAGCCAACCTCTTCCAGCCGCTTACACAGAACGGGGTCCGCACCGCAGTAGGGCAGGACGGTAAATCCCTGCTGCACCAGTTTTTCCGCGGCTTTCAGCGTTTCGATAGGGTCGGGCAGTAGCCAGCGGGCGTCAGGGTGAATTTCCAGCTTCAGCCAGCGGGTGCCGAGCGCTTCCCGCGCCAGCTGAGCGGCAAAGATTGCCTCCTCCGCCGTTTTGGCGCCCGAGGTGTTTGGCAGCAGCGTCACGCCCGCCGCCAGCAGCGGTGCCAGAATAGCATCGCTCTGATGACGCAGATCCACGCGCTTGAGCGCCAGCGTCACCAGCTGGCTGCCGCTCTCCCGGATAGCATCCACCATGACCTGCGGCGAGGCGAATTTCCCGGTTCCGGTAAACAGATGTGAATCAAAAACTTTATCGGCAATACGTAACATTTCAGCCCCCTGCGATAACCTGAAACAGCAGGATCTGGTCGCCTTCACCGATCTGCTGATGTTCCCACTGCTCGCGCGGCAGGATCTGTTGATTTAGCGCCAGCGCCGTACCCGGCTTGAGCTGGCGGAGCCTTTCGAGCAGCACGGCAACGGTGAGTCCGTCATCGCACTGTATTGGCTCATCGTTAAACAGAATACGCATCGTGCCCTCCGCATACTGGGCAGCGGCTGGCGCGGTGTAATGCCAGATGGCGCCAGCCGCCTGAGCGGGCGTCAAAAAGGCGCAGCGTGTTGCGCTCCGTCTCCATGCCACTGAGCAGCTTGATGGCCTCCAGCGCCTGCAGGGTTCCCATCACGCCCACCACCGGGCCCACAATACCTGCGGTACGGCAGTTGCGCTCCGGCTCGGCATCGTCCGGCCACAGGCAGCGATAGCACCCCTGCGCCCAGGGGGGCGTCAGGACCATCATCTGCCCGCCGAAACCGACCGCGCTGGCGGTGATAAGCGGCGTATTATTTGCTACGCAGGCGGCGTTGATCGCCTGACGCGTTGCCATATTGTCGGTACAGTCCAGCACCACGTCGGCCAGCGCGACTTCCCGTGCCAGATTTTCGCCGCCGAGCCGCGCCTGAAGGGCAATCAGGCTGATGTCCGGGTTCAGTTGACCCAACCGCTGCCGGGCGATCTGCGCCTTAGGCTGGTTGATATCCTCGGTGGTAAAGAGGACCTGCCGCTGCAGGTTACTGAGATGCACCTCGTCGTTATCGGCCAGCACCAGCGTGCCGATACCCGCACCGGCCAGATAGAGCGCGGCAGGCGCGCCCAATCCCCCCAGGCCGACAATCAGCACCCGGCTGGCGAGCAGCCTTTGCTGCCCGTCGATGGCGATATCTTCCAGCATGATCTGGCGGCTGTAGCGCATAAAATCGCGGTCATTCATCGCCTGCTCCTGCCAGCTGTAGCAGCTGCGCGGTGGCGGCCTGCCAGTCCGCTGCCTGGGTGATGGCGCTGACGACGGCGATACTGCCGACGCCCGTCTCCAGCACCGCCGGGGCGCGCTCAAGGCTGATTCCGCCGATGGCGACGGTCGGATAATTCGCCAGACGTTTGACGTGGCTCGCCAGCTGCGTCAGCCCCTGCGGCGCGGACGGCATCTGCTTGGTTTGCGTCGGGAAGACGTGGCCGAGCGCGATGTAGGAGGGCCGGGCCGCCAGCGCCACGTCAATCTCCATATCGTCGTGTGTTGATACGCCCAGTCGCAGACCCGCATTTCGGATAGCGTTCAGATCGGTTGTCTCCAGGTCTTCCTGACCCAGATGCACGCCGTACGCCTGGTGCTTAACGGCCAGCCGCCAGTAGTCGTTGATAAACAGGCGCGCTTCATAGCGACGCCCCAGCGCAATGGCGGCAACCACGTCCGCTTCCACCTCTTCGTCGCGTTTATCCTTGATGCGCAACTGGATTGTTCGAACGCCGGCCTCCAGCAGGCGTTCTATCCACTCTACGCTATCCACCACCGGGTAAAGCCCTAAGCGGAAGGGCACGGTTGGGAAATCAGGCTGATACATTACGCCTCCTCTTTTTTGAGGTAGATTTCACCGCCTTTGGCGCGGAAGGTTTCTGACATGTCCGCCATGCCGACTTCAATGGTCTGCGCGGCGGCGTAGTCGCGCACTTCCTGGCTGATTTTCATCGAGCAGAATTTGGGCCCGCACATGGAGCAGAAATGCGCCACCTTGCCGGACTCCTGCGGCAGGGTCTCGTCGTGATAGGCGCGGGCGGTGAACGGGTCCAGCGCCAGGTTGAACTGGTCTTCCCAGCGGAATTCGAAGCGCGCTTTGGACATCGCGTTATCGCGAATTTGCGCCCCCGGATGGCCTTTGGCGAGATCCGCAGCATGCGCCGCGATTTTGTAGGTAATCAGCCCCTGCTTCACGTCCTCTTTGTTTGGCAGGCCGAGATGCTCTTTCGGCGTGACGTAGCAGAGCATGGCGCAGCCAAACCAGCCGATCATCGCCGCGCCAATGCCTGACGTGAAGTGGTCGTAGCCCGGCGCAATATCGGTGGTCAAGGGCCCCAGGGTGTAGAACGGCGCTTCGTGGCAGTGCTCCAGCTCTTCGGTCATGTTGCGGCGGATCATCTGCATCGGCACGTGGCCCGGGCCTTCAATCATCACCTGCACGTCATACTCCCAGGCAATTTTGGTCAGCTCGCCCAGCGTGTGCAGTTCGGCAAACTGCGCTTCGTCGTTGGCGTCGCGAATGGAGCCCGGGCGCAGGCCGTCGCCCAGCGACAGAGAAACGTCATACGCGGCGCAGATTTCGCAAATCTCGCGGAAGTGCTCGTAGAGGAAGTTTTCCTGATGATGGGACAGGCACCACTTCGCCATGATGGAACCGCCGCGCGAGACGATACCGGTCAGACGCTTAGCGGTCATCGGCACGTAGCGCAACAGCACGCCCGCGTGAATGGTGAAGTAGTCTACGCCCTGTTCGGCCTGCTCCAGCAGCGTGTCGCGGAACGCTTCCCAGGTGAGGTCTTCGGCGATGCCGTTGACCTTCTCCAGCGCCTGGTAAATCGGGACGGTGCCAATCGGGACCGGGCTGTTGCGCAGGATCCACTCGCGGGTTTCATGAATATAGCGACCCGTGGAGAGATCCATCACCGTATCCGCGCCCCAGCGCGTTGACCAGACCAGCTTTTCCACCTCTTCTTCGATGGAGGAGGTGACGGCAGAGTTACCGATGTTCGCGTTGACCTTCACCAGGAAGTTGCGCCCAATGATCATCGGCTCGGATTCCGGGTGGTTGATGTTGGCGGGAATAATCGCGCGGCCTGCGGCCACTTCGTCACGCACAAACTCCGGCGTGATGTTTTCCGGCAGGCGCGCGCCAAAGCCTTCGCCCGGATGCTGGTGGCGCAGCACTTCGCTACGGATGCGCTCGCGGCCCATGTTTTCGCGGATGGCGATGAACTCCATCTCCGGCGTGACGATGCCCTGGCGCGCGTAGTGCAGCTGGGTCACGCATTTGCCCGCTCTGGCGCGTTTTGGCGTCAGCAGGCCGGTAAAGCGCAGCGCGTCCAGCCCGTCGTCGGCCAGGCGCTCTTGGGTATAGGCAGAGCTGCGCACGTTTAGTTCTTCGCAGTCGTTACGCGCGTCAATCCACGGCTGGCGCAGCTTCGCCAGACCCTGCTGGACGTTGATGGCAACATCAGGGTCGCCGTACGGGCCGGAGGTGTCGTATACCGGCACGGCTTCGTTGTCTTCATACTGCGGGTTATCTTTGCTGCCGCCGATAAGCGTCGGGCTGAGCTGAATTTCGCGCATTGGGACGCGGATATCGGCCTGCGAGCCGGAAATATAGATGCGTTTCGAGTTCGGGAAAGCGGTGCCTTCCAGCGTGTCGATGAAGTGTTGGGCCTGTGCGCGCTGTTCGCGGCGGGTCAGTTTTGCAGTAGACATAGCTCATTCCAAAAGTGAAGGACATGGCTTGTCAGACGACGGATGAAGCAAGAGGAGATCGCCCTTGGGCGATACAACAGCTTTTGACTCTTGTTCCCTTCGCAGGTATTAGCCTGATCAGGTTCCGCGGATCCCGAATTAACGGTCTCAGCCCGTGCTTACGCACTGGGCACTCCGACAAGAAAAATCCCCCTCATGAGAGGGGCGAATGTTTGTAAACTACTCGTTAACGATTAAGAACTCAAGCAGGGCGCACGACGTTCTCTTCGCTGTTGACGTTCAAATCATTGTCCAGCGCGAGAGAGATTAGTTTGTCTTCCAGCGTGAATCGCTCTTCCAGCGCTTCGCCGAGATCGGACAGCGCCTGCTGAAACTCGAGATAGTTATCATGATCGATGGCGTTCTCGAGCGTGGAATCGTAGTAATCCATGATCCGCTGGGTATTGGCTTCCAGCTGCGGATAAAGTTTGGTCGCCGTTAAATACGGGCTTGTGCCTTCCATTTCGCCGATAATGCGTTCATAAATATTGAAATGGCCGTCGGACAGGTAGTCGACCAGGCTCTGACAAAAATCGTCCAGCGCTTTTTCATTCAGTCGCATATACGATTCTTTGCCAGGCTTAATACCGACCAGATTGTAATAAGCCACGAGCAGATGCTTGCGTACATGTAGCCAGCGATCCACCAGTTTGTTACTTCCTCTAACGCGCTCAGTCAGGCTTTCTAGCTGGTTTAACATGTTCGACTCCAGAAGGTTTAGAATTGAATCTGCTTACCCAAAATGTAACCACAATGCTAACAACATGTCAGTGAAGCGAAGGTAGTGCAATAGATATGGATCGTATTATTGAAAAATCAGATCTGGGTTGGTGGATCGTCAGTCACGAACAAAAGTTATGGCTGCCAGCCGGAGAGTTGCCCTACGGTGCAGCGGAAACGTTCGATCTTGTCGGGCTGCGCGCGCTGAAGATCGGCGAATGGCAGGGCGATCCGGTGTGGTTGATCCAGCAGGCTCGCCGACACGATATGGGGTCCGTTCGTCAGGTGCTGGATCTGGATGTTGGGCTGTTCCAGCTGGCAGGGCGCGGCGTGCAGCTGGCGGAGTTTTACCGCTCGCATAAATACTGCGGCTACTGCGGACATACCATGCACCCGAGCAAAACCGAGTGGGCGTTGCTCTGCGACCACTGTCGCGAACGTTACTACCCCCAAATTGCGCCGTGCATCATTGTCGCCATCCGTCGCGATGATTCCATCCTGCTGGCGCAGCATACCCGTCATCGCAACGGCATTCATACCGTGCTGGCCGGTTTCGTTGAAGTCGGCGAAACGCTGGAGCAGGCGGTGGCGCGCGAGGTGATGGAGGAGAGCAGCATTAAGGTGAAAAATCTGCGCTACGTCACCTCCCAGCCGTGGCCGTTCCCGATGTCGCTGATGACCGCATTTATGGCGGAATACGATAGCGGCGAGATCGTTATCGACCCGAAAGAGCTGCTGGAGGCGAACTGGTATCGCTACGACGATTTACCCCTGCTGCCGCCGCCGGGAACGGTCGCGCGTCGCCTGATAGAAGATACCGTGGCAATGTGTCGGGCCGAGTATGAGTAGTGATACACTGACGGACTGACGCAATAAGGAACTGCAAAATGACCGAACTGAAGAACGATCGTTATCTGCGTGCGCTGCTGCGCCAGCCCGTTGATGTCACCCCGGTGTGGATGATGCGCCAGGCGG
>Ga0157363_1005411_pt1 | contig 11893 bp, 10 predicted proteins | sample AttsexASBM1_FD_111477 | JGI IMG/M metagenome (GOLD analysis project Ga0157363, IMG submission 111477) | Fungus gardens microbial communities from leaf cutter ant in Ribeirão Preto, State of São Paulo, Brazil - Atta sexdens ASBM1 | ecosystem: Host-associated > Fungi > Mycelium > Unclassified ...
AAGTCTATCTCTGTGGAGTTGCAAGAGTCCACAGCTGGTAATTTGGTGTTGGTTGTAGGAGGAATAGTGTGAATAGAAGAATTTAAAAGGGATTTATTCGCTAAGTCTCTGTTAGGTGCTACTATGTAAGATGGTGGTATAAGAGAAAAAAGTGTTTTTTGTTTTTTTAGTTGTTTGTGTGTGTCACATTTCACTGTTATATCTACTTATGGTTAAGATGGCCATGAATTTAAAGTAAATCCACTAGTTGTGGAGAAGCCTTTGAACATTTGTTTCTTTCCACTATTAACAGTAACATTGACACTAATCCCTTATTGGGTAGTAAGACCAACATGTCATATCATTGCCTCATGTTCAATGGACATTTGTCATGACCCATTCAGGACCTCTATATTTTATTCTGACTTTTTCTCTATTTTATTTTATATTTTTTCTTTCTTGGATGATGAAGATGTAACTGTTGCATAATACAGATCACTAATAAAAAGAACATTGTAAAATATATGTATATTAGAAATGCTATAACCTATTATAGACATACCAAATATAAAAACTATATATATAAACTTAGTACAAGTCATTGGAAGATGTTTGAGAGTAACTGTTGTAGAACTTTTCAGAATAATAAAACAAGTAATGATTAGTAATGTCTATATAAATCTTATATAGTAATATAAGAGTGTGTGAAGTTTATAATATCTCCAGGAAAACCTAAAAGAACAGAGTAAGATTTCTGTAGATGATAGATATTTCTATATATCTATACTATACATTCCAATTTCCCAGATCAGCTTACTTCATGAAAAATGATGAAGATAGCATATCCAGGGGTGTTTCTAATAAAAACATTTAGAATACCAGCCTAGAAAAAAAAATAGAGTTACTATTAATAACTAATATAGAAGAACAACAACAATAGATAGTATTAGACTTAGTAGAGGTCAGCAGCAGTGAGCAAAAGAGTTAATTGAACAAACCCTATGAGATTGGCAATAGCATTTGGCATTCTGGAAGTGAAGAGAACTCTGTAGATTTTAGTAATATTGTTAGAAACAAAAGAACAAGTCTTCTTATAAATATGACTTAGGTTCAAGTAATAGAACAAAAGATAACTCTTATATAAGATAACCAAACCTTAGCTATATACACAGAATCCTTGTAGCTGAGATAAGCTCAATATTATGTTTTTGATACTTTTGGTAGGCTAACTTAGTGTGTAGTTGTCAAATTATGGTTCATATGCAAATAGCAAAAGTTTGCAGAGTTAAAATGAGAATAAAATCAAGTATGATGTTAGAAAGAAATTCACACTTGTTGAATAAATCTGTGGATATCACACAAAAGACAAATCAATTAAGGATACTTAGTAGAAGTGGAGCAGAAGCAATCTGAAATATATATAAGATACAAATGATAATCTTGACTTTAACTTTGACTATTGTACCTAGCTTATCTATTGTATGGTTGTGATTTATAAGAATAAAAAAGTATAGGATTCTGGGATTAAGAGAGAATAAATATAGTACTTAATCCAAGTTGATCATTAGACTAGAGAATATTACATAATAACTATTAGTCTTAAATACAAATATTAATTTCTAAGAATAGTGAGCTGAGTTGTATCTTAGATTTGTCAGAATGTTGTTATTAGAAACTTTATGGAGTTTGTTATGAAATAAAGAGAACTTGTCTATAGAGTAATTAGTGATTAAAATGTAGAGATGATTTATACTGGAAAAGAATACTTGGATCAAATATATTAGTTGTTATCTATAAGAAAACCTTCTGTATTATTTAAATTCAAGTCTATAGTATCTATCAAAGCTAAAATCAACTCCATAGTCCTCTTATTTCTCAAGTTCTATACTGATGCTCTGCTATTATACTGTTGGACTCTCTTGATCTCTGCAGTACCAAGATAGACCACTGCACACTCTTTTATGACCATCAACTCATCTTCTCTAGCCACTGATCAATGAGCTCTTACTATTTAGCAACATTCCACTAAGATTTCTGACTATGCAGCTTTATCATTCTATGTTTAGATTACCAAATGTTCTATCTGATATTCTGTTTGATTAGAATGGACTTTTAGATACTTAAAGTAGCTGTCATCTTCAGAAAACTTTATTCTGTTCTTCTAGAATTTTTCTAAAAATAAGTTGTATATATAGTACTATTAGATAATATTACTTAGAATTTTCCTAGAGATGTAAACTCTACTGTAACCCCACAGACTTCATTCAGTTGCCCTAATATTATTCATCTAAAATAGATAGCAAATGATACTGGATTAATATATGATATATGGAAACCTATCAAAAGATATAGAGTTATAGACTTTGAGAAATATTGTGGTGACCACTAACCAAAGACAGTCAGTAGCTCACTAAATAGTCTTGAGCACAAGTGTCTTATAGAAATTATAAGAGAACTTAACAAGAAGTCTCTAATATATTACTATTCTATCTACTATATACAAGTCTTACTCTAATCTACCATACCTATACCATAACAATGATATGTCATATTTATACACTCTAATATCATTGTTTTAGTTCCTTTTACTATGTTCTAGACCTATATTATCACATTATGTGATATATTAAATCAAGAAAATAACAATAAAATATAAGGGTTTGAGTATACTATAACAAGAATAACCTTGGCTTCAATTTATATGTTGTGCTACCAACATTTGCTTGGTCACAATTTCAGAGAAAGACTTAAATTTGAGGTATTAGAAGTTTTAGAAACAAGAAAGAGTAGGTCATTATTACTACTAGAGTTTGATAACAAGTATTAGTAGTAAAGATAAGATAATGCTATTAATACTGTGGTTTAATACAGAGTCATAATCAATATCTTAGAGGTGGGAATAATACTTACAGAGAATGAAGAGATTGATTTGGAATTGTAACCTGGAGTTGGAGTGTGTCACTTATCAATACTAGAGATTGATATCAGCTATTGTTGATTATTAAACTAGTTATTATAGAGTAACTACCAGTTTAAATACAGGAATGTTGTCTAAGACAACCAAAACCTCAAGTAGAAATAAGACTACTGGAGATATTTCCACAATGAGTGATGTTAATGTTTCTATTACAACTTAAGCCAAAGAGTTAAACAAAAAAAAACCTTGTATAGGATTTACATAAGAGAACTCAATATAGTTCCTAGTCTAAAGTATCTACCTTATATATGCTAGGTTAATGGTCTGTGCATGACTATATCTAACCTAGCCTAAATATCATGTATTCTATATAGAGCTAATATATGGTAACTATTATGACTTAAACTCAAGTAATAGAATAAAAGTAAAATCTTATATTAGTTAATATAAGAGAACTCAGTAGAGTTTCTAGTATAGGTGTAGGTGTGCCTACTCTATATACCTCTAATACATGGGGTGTGTGCACTTTACATCTAGCTTACTGTTATGAACTAAAGTCCTTAGAGTCAGACAATAGAACAACTCTTGTATTAAGTAACACAGGAGAACTCAATAGAGAACTCTTCTACAAACTAGTCTACCTTATATAGTCCTACAGATGGTCCGTGCTAAGCACTGTGCACCCTACCCTAAACAACCATGTGTAGTTCATAAGGTCAACATGTGGTGTTCATGTTGTATAATGTCATTTGTTCTCGAATCTTCTACTAACTTCTCCCAAGTCTCATGATCTGTCTTGTGACTTCGCCATCAGGTGACTGATGTGATGGCATGACCAATCAACCCTAACCCTAGTTGCTCTAAAAATAGAAAATAGAAAAATAAAAAGAAAAATAAAATAAGTCGAGTCCACCTTCTTCAATCTTGATACTTACTCTAAATATCATAAGTTATATAAATAAAAGTCATTATCTCATATAATATATAATACTACTTTTCTGATGCATCATATGACATTGTGACTGTGACTGTAATATATATGACTGACTTGTGACAGTTATAACAGTTATATGTAATGTTATTTTTTTAAAATCAACAATTTATTATACAAGACTCAGTAATAGGCTGTGGTAACTATATAACATAATTACTTAAATTATAAGAAAACGAAATAAAATGAAAAAGAAAAGAAAAAGAGTAGATGTAATACTATACTAAGTAGAAAGATGTATATGATAAAACTATATAATACTATCTTAGAAGTAGAATATATACCTGGATCAAATTCAAGAAATATAATAGCATCTTTGAAAGATTCCTACTTAGGGTTTTTTTTTTTTTTTTTTAGGTCAACAATTTATTATATGAAGTACGATGGCAGTCCGTGCCTACAGGAGGAATTATGTATGGAGTATCAATACCCTAACCTTTTTATGTAGTTATTCAACACAAAAGACTACTAAGGAATTGAACCCATAACCTCAAGTAGGTTTGAGGTAGGCATAATATATATGGACAGAGGTCTCTTCCACTATGCCATCTCTCCCCCTCCTACTTAGGGTTCCACAACTTCATATAGCATTTACATTTGTATAGAATATGTGTCCTTGCTTTGATAGATATCAGAATTGAAGATGGTAAACTTTATTTCTTTTTATTTTCTTCTCTCTTTTTATTTTATTTCTCAGACTTAGGGCTATAGGTTAGCATAACATCACACATGACTGTTACAAACTGTCATACATCAGTCACAAGTTATGGTCACACAATTATATATCACAAAAAATATTATAGAAGATTCTAAAATAATGATGTCATCCTATATGTTAACAGCATGTAGTATATATGGTCTTTAGAATATGCTAGATTTAGTGTAGCATGGACCATTAGTCTAGCATATATAAGATAGACAACTTTATACTTAGAACTTCATTGAGTTCTCTTATGTTACTTAATACAAGGTTGTTTTTTTGCTTTTACTCTTAAGCCTAAGTTTATAACATTAGAAATCAATATCCATACTCTAAGACTGCTTAGCACAGAGCCTTCTCTATATTTATACTTACTCTTTTATTATTCTCAACCAAAGAACAATACCATTCTTTAGTTAAGAAAAAATATTGGGCTCTAAACATAAAGAGTATACTAGCTAGGTATAGAAAGCTTGGCTATTTATCTTGTACTAAAGCTCACTGGTACTTGGTAAACATATCATCTTTTGTAGATATGTTAGTTTTTTGCATAACAGCTCCATACTATTAGTTCACTTGTAATTAGTCCATGCAAGGAAATGGTAGAGGCTCTTAAAGCACTATCTAGAGTAAAGATACTCTCTTTAGAGATATTTGTTTACAATTTTATTAGGATAATAGTTGATAGAATAAGAAAAGGGCCCACTAGCATTTATAGAGATGGCGATGAGTTCAGGATATGATTCTAAGAGCAAAGCTAGTACCAGCTCCTTTTTTTACTATTATATATCTTTTCTTCTCCCATACCATCTCTGATCAATTTACCACCATTTTACAATAATATGAGTTAACTCAATCTAATTCAAGCAGAACAATTGATTTGGCAGTACCAGGAGTAAATCACCAATATACAAGCATAGTTCCAGATGCTGGTAGGTGTTAAAGTTGAAGATAGTAGACTCTATTGATTTTCAATTTCTTTCTTACTTTTATCTTCTTTTCTGTTTAATTTTGGGAGCCATAATTAGAGATTGGCATAACTTGGTGTCACACATCAGTCATGGTCACATGGTCACACAATCATATATCATGATAGAAGACAGTAGAAGACTCTGGAAAGATAACATTATACAACATATTATATATATGTTAATCTTAAGGTAAATACATGGTCATTAGGGTAAACTAAAGTAGTAGAAGCACAGACCATTAGTTTTAAGTATATAAGGTAGACCATCATATAAAAAGCTCTTTATCAAGTTCTCTTATATTGATACTAATACAAGGTTTTATTCATTGATCTATTCTAAGATTTTTAAGTTGTAATAGTAGGAGGAGTAGGAGCAGGAGTGGCAGTGGCAGTCCCTTAACCCAACACTAGGTCCAATGTAGAAGTAGCTAAGTTACAAATTTTTAACAGGGCTGTAGGAAAGGTTTCAAAATTTTTGACAGTATACAAGTTGTTTATAAGAATGAGAATGAGGAAGGAGGCAGTTGAGAAACAGATTCAGTAGGTATTGTCATATATATAGGGGAGATTAGCAGATGCAGATATATGGAAGAAGAATGTCTTGGAGGATTTATAAGGAAGAATATGTGATGATAGGAGAATTTTTGGCAAACCTGAAGGAGCTTGAGGGAAGAGACAATGAAATAATAAAGGTAGTAGAATTGAAAAAGGTGAAGCAAGAGAGTAGAACAATGGAAGAGTTCATATAGGAGTTCAGAAGAGCAGTGAGAGGTAGTGGATCTGAAGGAAGACTATTGGTGGAGGAGTTTAAGTGAGGAAGAAATAAAGTAATCAGAAGAAAGTTAATGGAGGCAGAACAACCTCCAAAAATTATAGAACAATAGTATGAGAGAGCAGTGAATTTGGATAGACACTAGAGAGAGAGTAAGCAAAAGAAAGAGAGATTACAAGGAAGAAGAGAATAGGAAGCTTCAGCACCAAGGCAGAATATGGTGGCAAATATTGCAAGAGCATAAAGACAACAATTGCCTCAGCCTCAAATTTGACTAAGAAGACAGGAGACTTCTCAACAGTAAGTGTTAGCAGAGCCTGCTTCAATGAAAGAAGTGGAAAGGATAAATGTAACTGTGGTAAATCCACAATAGCAGTAAATAGTGTTTGTGCTAAGGTGTGATCTATATGCTATAGATATAGATCAAGAAAAAAATTGTTACAACTGCAGGGGTTTTGAATATATAGCAAGAGACTGTAGGAATCAAAGAATTGTGGAACAAGAAAGAAGACTTAAGTATAGGGACAATTCAAACAATGGACAAAGTAATTTAAATGGAGAGGAGAGCTTAATAGTTCTTTATTAGGCTCTTATAATTACAATAGGTTCATAATGCTCTTTAGAGTGGTGAATAATACATTCCACTACAACCTGGATAATGGGAACATGCTAAGAGAAGTAATGGTAAATATTGGGCTAGAAAGGATTTATACATAAGAAGATGTGATAGTAGAGGTATTGTTGGATAGTGGGACAATAGGGCTGGTCATAAGTTCAAAATTTGCTAGGAAGCAAGGTTTTAAGTTAAAAAAGATAAAAAGATAAATATATATGAGACATATGAAAAGAACAGAAATAGATGTGATTGGAGGATAGAAGTAGAGTGTGATTTTAGAAATGCTGTGGCTAGCTCACTACAATTCTGAGATTTACTGGAGAACAGGAGAGATGAAAATGACAAGATGTCCAGAGAAATGTAGAAAGTAGTGGAGACTGAAGTAAGGAAAACTGGGGTGGCAAAAAGAAGAAGAAGAAGAAAAGAAGAAGAAGGAGGGAAAGAAATAAGAGGAGAAAGAACAAAAGAAATAATAAAAGAAAAAGAAAAAGCTAAAGAAGAATAGAATAATAAAAGTGAAGAAGGTGGTGGAAGAATGGGATATTTGGGATGAGGAGATAAAAGCAGCAAAATCTGAGGAAGAGACCAAGAAATTGGTTTCTCAAAGATTCCACTAGTAGATTCATGTCTTCAAAAAGAAAGCAAGTGAAAGGATGCCAACAAAGAAGTTATAGGATCATGCAATAGAGATAAAGAAAGGGTTTTTGCCAAGGAAGAGGAAGGTGTATCTATTATCAAGGGAAGAGAGAGGAAAGGTGTATGGGTTTATTGAAGAACAACTGAGAAAGAGATATATCAGGCCCTTAAAATTACTTCAAATAGTACTGGTATTTTTTGTAGAAAAGAAGAATGGTAAGAAGTGAATAGTAAAAAACTATAGATATTTAAATGAGTGGACTATCAAAAATGATTATCTCTTACCCTTAATTTCAGACATTATAGAAAACATAGATATAAAGAAAGTATTTGCTAAGTTAGATTTACAATAGGTTTATAATAATGTACAGATAATGAAGGGAGACAAGTGGAAGGTAGCATTTATAACTCCAGAAGGGTTGTTTGAACCAACTGTAATATTCTTTGGACTTACAAACTCCCTAGCAATGTTTTAAAGTAGGAATAGAAGAAGAGGAAGAACATGACAAGGTAGTAGAGGAAGTAGTGAATAGGTTGGCAAAGAATGATTTGTATGTAAAACCAGAAAAGTGTAAGTGGAAGATTAGAGAAGTAGAATTTTTAGAAGTAGTAATAGGACTGGAAGGGATTAAGATGGAGGAAGAGAAGGTGAAAAGCATATTGGAATGGCTGACTCTGAAAGAATTTAAAGATATACAGAAGTTTTTAGGGCTTGCCAACTATTATTAGCAGTTTATCAAAGATTTCACAGCAATAGCTAGACTATTACATGATTTGATCAAAAAGGATCAGAAGTAGGATTGGACAGAGAGGCAGGAGAAAATGTTTCAGGAGTTGAAGGAGAAATTCACAAAAGAACTGGTATTAGCAGTATCAGACTTAGACAAAAAATAATAATGGAAGTTGATGCATTAGATTATGCAACAGGAGGAGTGTTATCTATGAAATATGAAGATGGTAAGTGGAGACTGATAGCATTCTTCTTAAAATCTGTAAATGAGACAGAGAGAAACTATGAGACTCATAACAAGAAGATGTTGGTAGTTATAAGAAGACAGAAAAACTGGAGACATTTACTGGAATGTACCAAATTCAAGTTTGAAGTCTGGACAAATGACAAAAACTTGAAATACTTGATAAAGGTGCAGAAATTGAACAGAAGACAAGTGCAATAAGTGTTATATCTGTTAAGATTTGATTTCACTTCAAAGCATGTACTAGGAACAAAAATAAGAAAAGCAAATAGACTTAGTAAGAGACTGGACTAGAAAGTAGGATTAGAAAATAAAAATAAAAGTAGCTAGGGGAAAAGTAGTTAGAGTAGTAGAGGAGATGAAGAAGATGGGAGTAAAAGTATTGTAAGGAGATGAATGGCAAATAGAAGGGGATCTAGTGTTGAAAGAAGAAAAGGTATATGTACCAAAGAACAATGAGTTGAGAGTAGAGATAATCCAGTTGTATTATGATATACTGGTAGCTGAACATAAAGGAAGATAGAAGATAATAGAGTTAATAACGAGGAATTAATGGTGGCCAGAAGTAACAAAGAATATAGAAAAATATGTCGATGGTTGTGATATGTGCCAATAAATGAAGAATGAGGTACTAGCAGAAATATTATGACTTAAGTCTTAGAGTAAAGACAAAAGACTACTTTTGTATTAAGTAATATAAAAGAACTTGATAAAGTTTCAAATACAAACTAGTCTACCTTATATACCACAGAATATAGTCTGTGCACACAATACAACTAACATACCCTAAAGTATATATGTTTGTCATAAGGCCAACATGTTGTTGCCATGCTGTATGATATCATCTATTTCAGAACTTTCTATAATCTTCTTTGTGTGACTGTTATATGTGATGTCACCTCATACTTTTGTCAAAGTCCAGAATAAAGAAAAAGAAATCCAAAAAATAAGATAGAAATAGAATGAAATCAAGTCTATCATTCACAACTCTGACAGGGAAAGCTAAAGTTGAGTGAGGTACTGGAGAAGCTATGGACACATCTGATAGTAGACTTTATTATGAAGTTGCTATTAGTAGCTGGGAAAGATACATCTCTAGTAATCTGTGATAAGTAATCTAAGATGGCACATTTTGTGGCAACAACAGAGAGAACATCAGTAGAGGGACTAGTGCTGTTTAGAGATAATGTGTAGAAGTTGCATGAGTTACCAGAGAGTGTAATGTTGGATAAAGGACCACAGTTTGCAACAGAGTTGACAAGAGAGCTGAATAAGATGTTAGGGATTGAAACCAAGTTGTTAATGTCTTTTCACCCACAAACAGATAGGCAAACCAAATAAATAAACCAGGAGTTAGAACAATATCTCCAATTTTTTATAGATCATAGACAGAAGAATTAGCTAGAATAGCTAGTGATGGCTGAATTTTCAATCAACAACAAAATGCATTCAGTAACCAAAGTATCTCCATTTATAATAAACTATAGTAGAGAACTGAGAATAGGAGCAAATATAAGAAGAAAAGGAAAATTAGAGAAAATAACAGAATTTGCAGAAAAAATAAAAAAGGTATAGGAGGAGACTAGACTAGCATTAAGAAAAGCATAGGAAGAAATGAAGTGACAAGCAGATAGGGGAAGAAAAAAAGTAGAAGAATGGAAGAGAGAGGATAAAGTGATACTGAGTACAAAAGACTTAATGTTTGAAAAACTAGCAAGAAAGCTAGTAAATGGACACATTGGTCCATATATCATTGACAAGATAGTTTTTACCAATGTAATCAAACTACAGTTGCTGACTTCAATGAAGATTCATCTGATAGTGAATATCAATTGAGTAGTACAATATAGGGAATAAGTAAGAGAGCAGAAGGTAGAAGAAGTGAAACCAGTAGAGGTAAATAAAGTTGAAGAATAGAAGGTTGAAAAAATAAAAATAAGAGAAGTAGTAAAGTATTTAGTATGATAGAAGAGATTTACAGTAGAACATAATACTTGGGAGAAGAAAGAGAATCTAGAAAATGTAAAGAAGGTAGTAGCCAAGTTCAAGAGGAGGCTGAATGCAGAAGTAAGGCAACAAGAAAAATCAGATATAATAGAAGAAAAGAACTTTAGGAGAAGAGAGTTACTAAGAAAATACATAGTAAAAATGTTGTATAAATAAAATAATAGAAAGTTTGAGATGAAATATTTAAAAATTTTAGAAAAGAAATGGTGAAAATAGAAGTCAGTTTTCCTAGAAAAGAAATCTTGAAGAGGAGATACTGTTAGAATTGAAGATAGTAGACTCTATTTCTTTTCATTTTCATTTTCACTTTATTGTATTTATCAGTCTTAGGGTTAAGAGTTAGCATGATGTCACACAACATGACACAGTGTCACACATATATTACATATCACATGTCACAAAGAGTATTGTAAAAGGTTTCAGAACAATAATATTATTCTATATATTAATAGCATATAGTATGTATAGCTTTTAGAATAGGCTAGGTTTAGTGTAGCATGGACCATTAGTCTAGTATATAAGATAGATGACTTTACACTTGGAACTCCATTGAGTTCTCTTATATTACCTGTCAAAGATGAAAGCAGTAAACTTAATTTATTTTCCTTTTTCTTTCTATTTTCATTTTCCTTTTGATTTATTCTCCACTTTTTCTATTTTTAGAACTTAGGGTGAGGGTTAGAGTGACAAAATCACGTTGTTACACATCAGTCACATCAGATAACATGGTCACAAGTCATGAGATGTATAGAAGGATATAAAAGATTCCAAAAGGATGATATTATACAACATGTACAATACATTGTTGTGGCAACTACTGGACACAAAGTCCAATAGTAACACAAACAAGTAAAGCTCTCAGTAGGCTATCAATATGGGGATCACAAGAGAACTCAACAAGAAGTCCTTGCTGTATTGCTATCCTATTTATACTGTTATATATCTTCTATGCTATGACTACACTTCTACTGTGCATTCTACCCCAAAGTCCATGCGTCATCCATGTGTACACCATGTGTACACCATATGGTAGCAATATGGTTAACATACTCCTTGACATTATTGTCTAGACTTTTCTAGACCATAGACTCTTCTAGGTCCTTCTAAACTGCTCTAGTCCCTATGATGTAATGTCATGTGACTTTCATATCATATGCCTTCTCTCATTGTAGACTAATAATATACTACTGTCCTATCTATATCTTATCAAAGTGTCACAAACTTCATTCAACTTGTATCTCCACAACCAGTGGACCGATTTTCACAAACTAAGTTGCGCTGGAAAGCCCCAAATGAGGGCTATCCGCACATATGCGGGATGTACAAAAGCA
>Ga0157363_1005412_pt1 | contig 11891 bp, 6 predicted proteins | sample AttsexASBM1_FD_111477 | JGI IMG/M metagenome (GOLD analysis project Ga0157363, IMG submission 111477) | Fungus gardens microbial communities from leaf cutter ant in Ribeirão Preto, State of São Paulo, Brazil - Atta sexdens ASBM1 | ecosystem: Host-associated > Fungi > Mycelium > Unclassified ...
TAATACAACATGTATATTGTTGTAATATATATATATATATATATATATATATATATATTTTTATTATATATATATATATATATTATTATATAACATATTTTTAAATATATATATTTTGTATACATTTTGTTTATTTTTTTTTTTATATATATATATATATATATATATATATATATTACAACAATATACATGTTGTATTAAAAGAGGTTTAATATCAAAGAGATGACCCACTAATTCTATCATTAAATGGACCTCACTCCTACATAGCAACAAAACGATTATATATCGTTAGCAATATGCACATGTACAAGAAAGAAAGAGATATATAATATTATAGAGTAATATAATATTATAGATAGGTAAATAGATAGAAAGGTAGATAGATAAATAGATAGATGAATAAATAGAAAGAGAGAGAGAGAGAGAGAAAAGAAGAGAAAGAATGAGAGAGCACGCGTTAATTAATATCTATAAATATTATACATTAAACAGTCATCTTATATCTATCGCAATCTATTTCAATTATGAACGCTAAAACAAACAGTTTCACGACACCCCGGGGAATCTGGTCTCGAATTTCGTGCTCCTCGGAACGATCGTCTTATCTTGACGTATCGTTGGTGCGCGTCCCCGTAGTTACGTCGAAGATGATTTAAGGAGATAGATTTACGTGTCGTCCCGAGTCTCACCGGTTTGCCATAGACTCAGTGCAGGAACACCTTAATTGGTTTAGGTTTTCCTGATATCGGATTTTACGAGGCGACCGGCAAGGAATGCGATAATCCGTACGCTTAATTTATAAAGATAATTAAAAGAAATATCACGATGCTGTATTATTTATCAAGAAGGTAATTGATTGCCGTAAAAAAAGAATATATATGTATAAGATTGATATATTTTTTTCGTACACTGAAAGAAAAGATTAGTTGCTACAACAATTTAGATAGTAAAATATGGCATAGCATTTTTATATGGCTGCAGCAACCAGTTTTTGGTTGTAACAATAAATTTTTAGTTGCGTTAGCTTATCGAAATCATGTACTGACATTGCGAATAGGCTAATGCAACTAAAAATTTGTTGCTATTACCAAAAACTGATTGCTACAGCCATATAAAAATGCTATGCCATATTTTACTATCTAAATTGTTGCAGCAACCATCATTTTTTTTCAGTGTATTAAAATAATAAAATTTATCATACGTGAATATCCTGTTTTATTATGTAATCTCAATTATTCATAAAATAAACAACACAAATATGAATAAAGATAGCAGTTTACAGTAAAATCTATAAAGTTGAGACGTAATAAAGTTGAGACTGGTTAATATTTGAAGTCGATTTTCATGAAAACAAAGCTTCATAAAAAAATTTTACTCTACGTTTTCGACATATTTTTTCATGCAAAATCATCCCCTTTGCGGTTGTACTATCAGTTACACTTTATGTATGTATATACATGTATATATTTATACATATACGTATGTATGCATGCGTATATGTTCGTTTACATGATGTGAAACTGCAAAATGGTCAAAAATGGTCAGAACAACGAAAATTCTTGAGCGCAAATTGCGACAGTGAAATTCATTTTAGAGATATGTATATATTTCGCGGGAAAAATCCTAAGGGGATAGTACAGGTAACGTTTATATCGTGAAAGTTTTTTTACTACCCTGTACATGCATGAGCGTGCCGACAAGCACTTTATTCCCCTGATTTGCTGCACTTTTCACGCACGTGACAAAGTAGGCCGACAGCGTACATTGTGATGGATACACTGCGATGTGTTCCAACTGGGACGAGTCGATGCTACAAAAATAACGATTATTACTAATGTCACTGGCACAAAATCCGCACAGAAAAAAAATTTGCCAACATCCTAACATCCATATAACGTAGTGAAAGGTATACAATAATTTAAAAAAAAATTTCCTTTTCAGCGAACAATCTTTTAATTTAACATTATTTGTTTTGATAAGTTTAAATTAATGCAGTGTTATGCCGCTTTAGAAAATAAACTTTTAATCAATATTTTGTTAAAATATTTTTCTAATTAATTGAAAATTTCATTATTTAAAAGTTGACTTTTATTTACATGTAGGTATTCAAAAAATTCGAGGATATAATTATAAAGTTTATTCTAAACATCTTGCAAAATTCATATATAACTTTTAAAGTTAATAATTATTTTATATTTGCAAATCAAAAGTCTATAATTATTTATAACTATTTCAGCTTTCTATATTCATTTTTATAGTTTTTAATTTTTTATATCAAAAGCTAATTTTTAACCTGCAAACCGACAACATATCATATATTATATCATGTGATACTCTTACTTAATGGAAAAGAATAAAATACGATATTCTTTATTAATAAGATTCACTTCATTTACATTTAAAAGTTAATATAAAGATAATATATCTTATAAAATAATTTCACATTTTACTCAAACATAGCTTTTTTTAGCTTTTATCTTTCGTATTCAATTTCTCTCTGTCCCAATTCTTCTCATACATGATAATGAATTAAAAAGACTACCGTTACATCTCATATACATATCATGTCGCGCGCCCGTTTCAAGTTCTTTATTAACATCTTCTCAATCATGATGTTTTCAGATCTACAAGTTTTTTAGATCTCCTTTTTATAATTTAACTTCTCGGGCAGATGTAATTTCAGCTGCTCGTAAAAATTCATAATTTCTAACTACCTGTACGTTATTAAATTTAATATTAACCCCTACGAAAGTTCTCGGCCGAATGTTAATTACGGCATATAATTTCAAAAAATTGCAAGTGAAATCAATCCGATAAATATTACATCTAAACATTACAGAAATAATGTATTAGCGACATTACCATAAAAGTTACACACGTCGTTATTATATGCACGGATACAATTGTGGCTCTTCTAATTATCGCGCCATTGTTGAATGGCGCCAAGTCATCGCGAACTACTTTTGCTTCCTATGCTTTTAACTGCGTCGTAAATCCATGCTCGTGAAATATTCCAATTATAATTGGCTTTAACTTTTTTCATATGGGCTAGGGACTTACAGTCGTGGACGAGAAAATTATTCTCCATGGACCCGCGGGTTATGCAACTCGGTCAACCAAGAGACCGACCATACTGCGAGCGCGCTGGTCCACGTACGGTCATTACATTAGAACACGTGAAATTGGAAAATTCGCTGCTAGCACTGTCTCTCGTTGAACCTCGTACTCGGGGTTACGCGATTTGCCATGCGATTTCAAATATTCCTTTAGAAACGACCGGGCATTACTTTATACTCGGCTAAGTCCTTTCAAAAGCATCGCTTCAAAGGATGTGTTAAAAGCCTTGGAAGTAATAATGGGATTTCACTTTGTTCGTGAACGTGCCAGCCCGGTTACGCCTAGCTACAATAAGTATTACAATAATTGACGTGACTCGGCGTACGGCGAATAAAGGGAGAAACCATACTTGCATCGACTATACTGACGTTCATCACGGCACATAAAGCTACGCCCATTCTATGATGTACGGCTAATGGACGTAATTACTGTGTTGGCAGTAATCGTTACTCGTGCAAATCATTATTATTAATGTGTGTACTATCTTCAATGTGTAACATACATACGTATATGTGCGACGCGATACGTTTCCATAAATTTCATCTTAACAATCAATGCTTGTACATTCTATTCGCGAATCTGGTAAAACCGATATACGCACGTATAAAGATGTTTTAGAATACATTTTTGCAAAAATGTGGAAAACTTAAATCAACTGTTGTAAAACTCTAGATATTCAAGAATAGTAATTAAAAATGTATTTAATGTACATATATCTGTCTCATTAAAAACTCACTTCCATGTAGACTGACATTTCCGTTAGCGCATATCGTGTAAAAATTTTATGCCACAGAAATATCTACGCCTGTTACTAACAACGTATTACAGCAAGGAAAGCACTATTATCAACCTTCATACGCGGAATATTACGTTATACGTGATGTCGGTATACTACAATGGAAACTTGCGTGTATGTACATTTGTGTGTACGTGTGCGTATGCAGCTCACGTTCTGGGCTTTTGTCATGAATTTTCATGCCAAATTTCATGCATATACATTCATAAATACAAATCTCATATTTTTTAAGTAAAATGTTGGGTAGCTTTATATGACTGTGCTGAAGGATTTATTATCCGTAGAGTCGAGGATTTCTCGGAGAACATTACTAACCGCGTTATCTTTGTTGATATATTTAAAATGTTCAACATTTAAATACATTATCATAGCATATCAAAGACATTCACATATGTATATATTGCACTATAATATAATATTATTTATATAATTTTATGTGATACAATTAAAGACGTACGTTTGTAAAAATTGGTTAGTTACGATTATTTTATCTCATATGTTTTGATTTATTTTCCTTTTATGTTACAAATAACATAAAAAGAAAATAAACATATTTCACCATTTAAATTCTTGTGCATCAGATAATAATAATAGTTTTCTTGTAATTTATTTTATTGATTTTCGCTTACGTTAGAACTTTTTATTCATCATTTTATTGTATAAAAAACAAATTCTCGAACTCATGCAGATTGTGCATCCATCAATTTTATACTATATGCGACATGTCAGTCATGTCGCAAAGATTCTAGATGCTTTCTCCATTTTACATGAAGCACCGACTTTCCACGAGAGGAAAGTAGAACCTCCAAGAAATACCGATAATTTTAGGATATACTATTTCAAATTTTTTGACATTTCGTTTTATCCACAATAAAATTTTCTAATAATTTAACTTTTAAAGCAATCTAAAATATTTAACAAGTACATCTCACGAAATTATTATATTTTTTCACAATATTTTGTTTCTTGAATGTTGATAAATAATATCCAAATTTAAATTTCATTACAATAAAGATTTTTTAAGATTTAAAATAAAACGTTTTCTTATTTGTTTGTCAAAGCCTTTTATTTAAAATTCTAATATATCTTTTTGATATTATTAAGGATTTGCCAATAATTTGCCAACATTTATTAATAAATTATTTAAACTAAAAAATATTAAAATACGTATATGTATAACTCATATCGTTGCTATTGTATCACATATATACATATATATATTTACATTATATTCGATTAAAACTTAATCCGCCATTGGCTATTTTGCGATTGAATTTTTCACCGTAAATGTAACAGGAAAAGTGCTTTCGACTGTCACTAATTTCATTATATTATACAAAGAACCAGAGAGAGAAAGAGAGAAAGAGAGGGGGAGGGGGGAGGAAGAGAGGGAGAGAGAGAGGGAGAGAGAGAGAGAGAGGACGGGAGTGGACGAAGAGAGAATACAATATCTGAGTAAAAAATTTATCTATTATTTGAAACGTCGCAACGTGATTGAAGAGTTTCAAATCTCTAAATACAAAATCTCGATAAAATAAAGATTAACAAAAACCTATTAATACGCGATAATAATATTCCGCAATAATGCTGCACAGAATCAACTAAATATACTGATATTGGAAATATGAATATTAGAGAAAATTTATAGAAAGTGTTTTAATTTCTACAAGCGTGAAAAATGTAGAACCTATTTCATCAAAATCATTTGATGATATAATAAATTGATTTCTATATTAAATTTCATTAAGGCTATAAGTTTAAAGATTGCAATACAGAGAAAATAATAATAATTCAGATTATATATTAAATATAAATACGCGTTAATATACTATGTAATTAAATTTTAGAAACACGTTATTAAAAAATCAATGTAAATATGTGTTAATATAAATGTAAAAAAATAACAATTACACTACTTTAAAAAGAAGAATATTTTAAGTTTTCCATTTTATTTGTACTATTTGATAAAATACAGTTCCCTACCTTTTAGAATTGATTGTTTGGTTGTTGATAATTAAACATTTTTCTCCTCTATTTAAAGAAATATCAAGATCTAACCACGAATGTATGCATGTTGTCTATAATGCTAACCATTCCCGTAAACATTGCTTGGAACGGTTCATGTCCGGAAGTAATTTAAGCCTGGGAACGGGTTAAATTTTCTTCCAGTTCGACGAGAAAGGTCAGTCGGGCGCGATATAATGAAATATCGATTACGCGGTCTGCAGCATTACCGAAATCGTTTTCCTGCCACTCGCTCATGTTGGCCCAAATTATTCCGCTGACTGCATCTAGAGTACTACTACTCTTATAGTATTTTTGTTATGTATACACATGCCACTTTTTTTTGGATATTCCCTGTCAAGTGAGAATTGCTGTTTTAATATTCGCGTATATATGCTCGATTCAATTTAATTACAAGTCAATACATATTTTACTAAATAAATAACAATATCTGAAAATTATGATCATTTCTTTATTAGCGAAAATTGAGTTGAAAATAAATTTATATCACATATAAAGAAAGAACAGAATTTGAAATATCTTGCACAATATTGGAGAGAGAGAGAGAAAGAGAGAGAGAGAGAGGAGAGAGGGAGGGAGGGAGAGAGAGAGAGAGAGAGAGAGAGAGAGAGAGAGAGAGAGAGAGAGAAAGAGAGAAACATGAATATTTATCAATATAAATATTTTTTCACATTTATTAAGTATTTATAATTTAAATTTAATATAAAGTGAAATGGAAGACATTCATTCAATACTTATAATTTAAATTTATAAATTTGAGAAATAAACGTTTCATAAGATTTTAAGATTTAATTTTTGGTATTCCACTATAAATTTGAAAAGGAAAATTTATCTCGATTTGATTGTAGGATAAGAGAGAAGAGAACGACGTGAGTGATCCATTATACTTTGTATGAGCAGGCTACTCCTTCTAGTTTTTTTTTAATATACGTGAAACGAAATGTATATTTCCGCGACGACCGAGAACAACGAGCGCGCATCTCTCAGTGGAATTCGCGCGTAATAGTGCCTGCGCGCACGCTCACTTGTTCATACAGATAAATTTCCGTGGTGGTGAGGGGCATACGAGCGGCACGGCTTCGTTTTGTGGGGCGTAATTGCCGCTACCGAAATCGATGAATATTTCAGCGCGTACAGTGGCGCGCGGGTACGAATGCAGCCGCGTACTTGCGCGCCTGCACACCTCACTACGTATCTACCGCACACGTACTCCCTTACCCGCCATCCTCTCGCTTTCACTCACCCACCCTCTTATTCTCGCCCTCGTATCACAGTATCCATCCCTCCTCCCTTTTGCCACTCCCCAACGCTGGCAACGGCGAATATGTTTATTCATGCGGTTATTTATTAGTTCGGGCAATTAGCATTAATTAGCGCAATCTGGTACTCCGTTCTACCTCGCAGCGGCACGTCCGCAAGCCGCGAGCAGCGCGACATTGTATAGCCGTAATGTTTTGGCAGTACACAACGAGGCCAGTAACGAGCTGCAAGTTACCGGTTACGATTGGGTTTGCAAACTCTGATGGCTTTCTTTGTGGATCTATTATGAACAAGAAAAGATAATCTCAAGTGGCTTTGTTAGTGCCCCTCCCTCTCTCTCTCTCTCTCTCTCTCTCTCTCTCTCTTTCTCTCTCTCTCCAAAAAAATAATAATAACTAATCCTGACTGAAGTAATATTTTTCACAATAAATTCTTTACAGTTTTTCTAATTTAATTTAGAGGAGATTATGAGCGTTTCAGACTGATTGTGTTGAAAGTCCGAAAAATTATCGGCGCACAATCATATCTGAAATAAATTGATTTAAAAAAATATATATATTGGAAACATTTAATTTTTGACCGTGTTGGCGTTCTCTATCATATACCTAAATACCTAAATGAAATAATAACTAATTTTTTATCAAAATATAAACAAAAATTCCTACAAAAATATTGAATTTTATAGATTTCTTGGCAACAGATTTCTTGATAATGTTTAGTATAACTTATTAAATCCAATTATTATATTTCAGTAATAATATACGAAAGATAATAGGATAAGTAAAGCAAACTTTGTACATAATTTTAATAGAAACAATTTTATAAAGCTATTATTTTAATAAAGTTGTTATGTTAATAAATTTTATTTTAGTTATTTTAGCAAGGAATTTCTATTTTCAATATAATGTTGCTTGTTATGTATCTATGTGTGTGTGTGTATATATATATATATATATATATATATATATATATATATATATATACAAGATATTATAGTAAATTATTATACAAATAATATCAATAACTTCACATTTTATTTCTAGTTCATTATATCAAAGTGAAAGGAAAGAAACCAAGTTTTCACTTCTGATTATTATAATAATCATCACACCAGCCAGTACAATAAATTTAATTGGTCGACACAATATCACGGATGTTCCAATGAGGAAGGCAGAAAGGAAAGCAGTTAAGTGAATGTTTCAAAGATAATAGCCTATTTTCAACGATCACTTCGTTTTATGACCGAATGCGATCAATTTGTCACTTCATTCTGATACCTTTTTCATTGGTCAATCTCATGTAGTTATGAAGCAAGTTGCGGTCGGAGTTTTCTCGTTACTCGTCATCACATCACGTATAGTTGATAGAAAATGAAATCAAAACTTAAATGGCAGCTATAAAAAATGAAGATGATGTGACAATTTAACATTAAACTGCTATTAAAATATAAAATAATTTATTCTTTAGATATTAATCTACAGTTATATTAATTTCTGCTTTATAGATTTTAATAAAATGCATAAACAGAAACGTTTGTAAATTAAAAACGTTTTGATATCCAAATTTGATTTTTAAAAAATTACGAAGTTGAACGTAAACACAGAATACAAATTCTTAAATATAAAAAATTTATAAAGAAATTAAAATAATAAAAGAGGAGAAAAATTACTTTCAATGATTATAGATATTATAGATATTATATAAGATATTATATAAGTAGATAAAACGGATGAATAAAATTAGAATTTTAATATCCACATTTTCATTAAAAATTGTTTCCTATATAACACTTTTCTATTTATATAATTCCTGTTTTACTTCTATGATTTAAATCAAAATTTCTATTGCAAAAATATATAATTCTTGTTTTACTTCTATGATTCATAAATAAAGATTTCTATTTCAAAAAATTAAAAAGTATATATAATAAAATTAATTTATATGACTTTAATTTAAATCAATTAAAATTCGAGGAATTGAAGATTTATAATAAATAAACGGTGGTTCATATTCGAGAAATTCTATATTAGTTAGTTTCTAATTCTATTACAGAAAAAGTAATAATAGATCAGGAGAAGTAGAAAATATGAAAAACTGATTATTCGAGGTCATTATAACATGATACCCATTTTCCAAATTCATTGCGCCCACCGGTTATTCATGTGATAATAGAACAGAAAGGATTGGCAAGATACTAGGCAGGCCGGAGCATTAGCATAAATCCGATAGAGATTCCCGGTATTATGAGGATCCAAATTCCTAGCCGTTAAGCCTGTCCTCTTTCCCCGCGTAACTATCCCGCTATCGTGAATACGGCGCACTGGTTTGTGCAGCATGCACCGTTCGCGAAAAGACAATGGACTCCGATGGCGAGAGATGGAGTAAGAGAGTTCATTAGTCGCTGCTGCGTCTCTTTGCATTAAGTATTGATAACGGAGAACTCTCGAAATAGCGAGCGAAAGGACCGCGACGGGACACGGAAATGGGATGTGGTCTTTGTCCGTAACTACTTCTTCACTGAATTCTACGATTGCGCGGGAAAGTTAGGTGAGAGGTATCGTCTTGGCGATGTCACGATGACTACTTGCCAACGGAATTCGTCTTTGGTATCTGGCGGAGTACAACTAGACACATTGCAGATGCATTGGTGCCAAAGGTACCACATCAAAGCTCACCCCAAGCCGACTTTGCGCGCCAATCCCCAATTATTGTCGAGTGTGCCTGTAAAGTCCATTTCCTTGAGTCGCTGTCATTGTCGCACTCTAATCGGTTGTCAAGTAGCGGTTTCTACGTGTAATACGTTCCGTTAACGACCTACCCTACAAATCAGGGAGCATATATAGCGGAATTATGTTCACGCTGACGTTATATTTTGGCATAATAAGTGAATTCTCGAAAATGTTTACTCAAATAATTGTTCAAGCCTTCTCAAAAATTTCCATTTTTGGAAAATCACATATTATTCAATAATTAAGTTTTCAAATAAAGAACAGTTAAAATAAAGAACAGTTAAAAATGTATTTATTTTTTTTACGTATGCAAATAACGTAATAATGAAACATAAAGATCTCAACTCAAAAATTAGGAGATACTACTAAATAAGAAATAGTAGGTATCACACAAAAATAATTTCGATATAATTATGTAATTATTATAACAATGTTTTATTTATGGAAATAGGATAATGTGCTGTTCTCGAAAGACGCGGTGACCTATATTATACCAAATAAGCATGATTAATTGACCATGATTCAGCTTAACTCTTCTGTTTCTCCGGGCATAAAGTAAGGGTAATTTCTGATAAATGATGCTTTATCCAACGTCCAATTAGTAAATGCAGCATGTAATAACGGTAGCACAAAAATAGATTTTAAATTACGAAGTTGTGTGAACTTCATGAGTTTAAGGACATATATACCCTCAAAGTAAAAGCTATATTTTTTCTATTAATTTTTTCTATTAATTTTAGTAAGTATAACAACGTGTATAATCCTTCGAACGCTACATCGTTGGAAGCATATTGAAAACGTGTATTTTAAAATGTCGTGCTCTCAAAGCTTGCTGGAAATCGCGATAATGTTCACCGATGCAACTTTTCCCTCGAGTATTTGCCCTTTGCACCGCGCTTAATGCACAAATATATATCGTTTTCTACTGCTCTTTTATTTCGTTTGAAAACGGCCGAAGAGGTACAGGCGTATGTATAGGTACGTAACCGGAAAGGTAATCGTTCGAACGTATCCTCCCGGTCGGAGGTACACAGGGACGCTTCCAAGTTTTATTACCCCTGTTTTTGTCAACCCCCGGAGGGGGTGACCGTTTCTTTCTCTTAGTAGTGATATTTCACTATAGCTAAAAGAAAAAGAGACAGAGAGAGAGAGAGAGAGAGAGAGAGAGAGAGAGAGAGAGATGCTCGCCTCTTAAGCGTTTGAATCCATTCGGGCGAGCTAGGTCGAGAAATAAGGAAGAGGCAGAAGGGGATAGTTACCTACACTGCAGAATTGCCATTTTCCGGCCTCTCCCTCCCTATTTTACTCCCCTAATCCCAACGCCATAAATTAGCCGAGACGGAAGTTCGATACGTTAGTCGCATTTGTCCACGGTATACCCGAAATAAAGAGGACTTCGTAAAATCATGAGAGCGACGCGCGAAATGGTCGAGGGAACTGTTCCCTCGATGCAACCCTGGGATCCTATCTCACGGTTAACAAAGACCGGTTGTACATCTATCTCGACTACTTAAGATATCGATACCTGCAACTCTCTAATGAACAAAAATAGTGACAAATATTTACACCAATTTGTTCTCGCGCTATGTACAGTTCGTTCTATAAACTAAAATGCAACTGGTGTGTGTTGCTCGTTTACTTCATATCGATATTTTGTGTACATGTCCAGAGATGTCACATTTCTTTCCTAAACATCTAGAACACGTAATCAATATATATTACAAACAGTAAATATTTAGTTATTTCTAAATAAATATATTTACTAAATTTTTAATTTATTATGTTTTTATTTATTATAGAGATAATTTGAAAATATAAATAATTTAAAATTAAAAATAAAGAATTTTTTTTTATAAATATAATTTAATTTATATAATTTAATTTATTATTTAAATAACTTGAAGATGTTAATTATTATTATTAAATTTGTTTATTATAACATATTTGATTGTTCAACTCTGCTA
>Ga0157363_1005414_pt1 | contig 11890 bp, 8 predicted proteins | sample AttsexASBM1_FD_111477 | JGI IMG/M metagenome (GOLD analysis project Ga0157363, IMG submission 111477) | Fungus gardens microbial communities from leaf cutter ant in Ribeirão Preto, State of São Paulo, Brazil - Atta sexdens ASBM1 | ecosystem: Host-associated > Fungi > Mycelium > Unclassified ...
AAAATACAGTCCACACTGCCGTCTGGCAGTGTTTTCATGGTCTCGATGCATTCACCACGCAGAATCTGGTCGATGGGAAGTGCGCCAATCATGCTGCGTGTGCCTCTGCTGCGATCATATTTTTAATGGGTGCGAATGCACGTCGATGATGAGGCGTAACGCCCTGTGTTCTCAGGCCCTGAAAATGTGCCGCGGTGCCATATCCAGCGTTGCGCTCCCATCCGTATGCGGCATGCCGAACGGCAAGACGCTCCATGAGACGGTCACGGGTCACTTTTGCTACGATGGAAGCCGCAGCAATCGAGAGGCTCACACCGTCTCCGCCAATCACCATTTTCAGCGGGCATGGGAGCCTTGGGGCGTGCTTGCCATCGACCAGAGCCAGATCCGGCTGGGGATCGAGCCTTTCGAGCGCCCGCCTCATCGCCAGATAGCAGGCCTGTGAGATATTTATTTGTTCTATTTCCGAAACGGAAGCTGCTCCGATACCGATCAGAATATCTGGCGCGTTCATCAACGCCGCGAATGCGACCTTACGGCGACGAACTGTAAGTTTCTTGGAATCATCAAGCAACGCTGCAAGTAATTCTGAAGGCGGTTTGGTGAAAGCGACAGCTGCCGCGACAACCGGCCCTGCCAGCGGACCACGCCCCACTTCGTCGATTCCTGCAACGAGACCACCATGTGCGGCTTCGAGAGCATAGTCTGGCATTTTCAGTTCGCTCCCTGGCCGATCTGGCCCACGTGATGGTGGCCGAATCGGTTTTGAATCAACGCGACTCGAAAGGGAAGCCCAAAAATGACATTTAGGTCGAATTACGTTGTCAAGAAGCGTTTAGATTTCTTCGTTATCGCTTTCCTGAGAGTCGTTTCCCCCACTCTTCTGCGGCTCCTGCTGCGAATGTACTGAATGGGAAATTTCCTGACGAATTTTTGGCATCTCAACAATGCCTATGCCGATATCGAGGAGGCGCAACGCGATACTCATGGCAAAAAGCACTTTCCCATGCCCGGTCCGACGCATACGCACCCAGAAATAACCCGGCATGAACAGCCACCACCAGAAGCTTGGCGGCTTAACCCCGCCCTCACGAACCGCGTTTCGATCCAGAAGCAATGCTGTAAAAAAAACACCCATGTGCAGCAACATGACAGTGTTCAGGGGAGCGCCCCACTTATCTGCAGGCAGATGGCGAAATTCAAGTATAGCCAGCGTCAGCCAGTCGATGGCGAATGGCGCAGCCAGAGCAACCCAGGCCCAGTGAGAGCCAATTCCTGCTGACGGGCGCACAAGCCCGGTCACGGTCGAGACCAGCCCTGCCTGAGATGCCTGCTTCCACTCATTACCGAACGCCGCAGTCCAGACAAGCGTCTCCGGATTTATCCGTTTCTGAAGGATCAGACGCAGGATCTCGGCGCGTGACACAGGGCCTGCCTGCCGACCGTTATCCTCGTAGAACCATTCCATAAAAAAAGCCTCCCGGAGTATCTTAGGAGGCTTCTTAGCACATCATCGCTGTTAGGTGCGATGGATCAGGAACTGCGGCGTCCAAAGAACAATGCGCCAATCAGAGCACCGACAAACGTCGCGATCGCAAGAGAAATCAGGGGGCGGTCCTGAACGAATGCTGTTGCTGCCTCGAGTTTTGTTTCGCTTTCATCATAAAGATCAGCGAATTCCTGCTGAGCCATGCCGGAAAGCTGGTCAAATTTTCCTTCAGCCTGAGTCGACGCATCGCCAGTCAGGCCACCGAAACCATCTTTCAGTTTACCCTTGGCTTCGTCGAGGAGACCTTCAGCCTTGATGGTGGTTGTGTCGGCCATGATAATTCTCCTGCAATCTCTTTGTGCCTCTGTCTGATCCCTAACGGAACGACAGGTGCCTAGTTCCAAGGCGATATGATATTTCCTGACCGCCCCCGCAAGGGGCTGAATCAACGTAACGACACGTCTCAAAATGAAATCTGCTGTCATTCGTTGCTAAAGCTGAACAGGATTTAAGGTCCCGTCATGGCGAGAACGAAATCCCTCGCTTATAGAATAAGGTTAAAAGGGCGCATCGCGGGATACGCGCCACATTGGTGCACGGGAAAGACGGAACGAACATGAACGATCAGACGGCCGGCTCAAACGACCGCCTTGATGGCAACACTCATACGACAGGAGCGCCTCCTCCCCGGCGATCCCGTGGAAAATGGATTGTCATCGGCATTGCTGCCCTCGTGGCATTGCTGATCGCCTTTGCCATCCTGCGCCCTCATTCAGGTCAGAACAAAGGCACTGGCCGTCGGCATGCACAGACTGCTGGCGCAGGCGACGTCCAGCCTGTAGCGGTCGCTACGGTCCGTACGGGCGATATGCCGGTCATTCTCCATCTGATCGGCACCGTCGTTCCTGTAACGAACGTAACGGTTACGCCCCGCGTCAGCGGCCACATCCTGAAAGTTTATTATCAGGAAGGTCAGCACGTTCATGCCGGAGACGAGCTTGAACTCATTGATCCCCGCCCATACGAAGCAACGCTCGCACAGTATGAAGGTACGCTGGCCGCTGATCGTGCACAGCTTGAAAAAGCCCGGGTAGACAACGCTCGCTATCAACGCCTGATTCGCCAAGATTCCACATCCGCCATGACAGCGCGGGATCAGGAATTCACGGTTCAGCAGCTTGAAGGCCAGGTGAAATTTGACGAAGCCAACGTTCGCAATGCCCAGCTGAACGTCATGTACTGCCATATTATCGCACCCGTGGAAGGCCGCGTCGGCATCCGCGCGCTGGATATGGGCAACTACGTCACGGCTGGACAGTCCGGTGGTCTGACGACACTCACCCAGATGCAACCGATTTCGGTTATCTTCACCGTCCCGCAGAACCAGCTTGGCTCTGTTGCAGAGCACCTCCGCGCAAGCGGCAGCCTGAACGTCGAAGCCTGGAACAGCGAGGACACACAGAAGATCGCAAGCGGCACCGTCAAGGCACTGGACAGCCAGATTGATACAGCCACCGGTACCGTCCGTATGCGTGCTATCTTCACCAACGAAGACGAGACGCTCTTCCCGAACCAGTTTGTAAATGCGCATCTGCTGGTCAACACACTGCAAAACGTCCTTCTGGTACCTGGCAATGCATTGCAGACCGGCCCGGACGGACAGTTCCTGTATGTTGTGAAGCCAGACATGACAGTTGCGGACGTTCCCGTGAAGGTTGGCGCCACCAACGATTCAGATGCTGTAATTCTTTCCGGTGTCAGCCTCGGTGACCGCGTCGTGACCGATGGCGTCAGCCATCTGCGGCCCGGCGCGAAGGTATCGATCCCCGATACAAACGCCGCTGCAAGCACATCCGAGCAGAGCGCTGCCACAGGCCGCCAGCATCGCAAGGACCGTAATGGTCAGCAAAGCGCAGATGCAACGGCCAAGAGCAACGACCCTGCCTCAACTTCCGATAAACACTGATCGCCCACAGGGAACAGCAAGACCGTGAATCCGTCCCGCCTGTTCATCGAGCGTCCGGTGGCTACCAGCCTCCTGATGCTCGCCATCCTGCTGAGTGGTCTGCTCGGCTATCATTTCCTGCCGATCTCGGCTTTGCCGCAGGTCGAATACCCGACGATTACCGTCTCCACCTTTTACCCGGGAGCGGGTCCGGACGTGATGACAACGTCCGTCACAGCCCCCCTGGAAACGCAGCTTGGGCAGATGGCTGGCCTCGACCAGATGACGTCCCAGTCATCGGGCGGCGCTTCGGTGGTCACGCTGCGCTTTGGTCTGGACATGTCCATGGACGTGGCCGAGCAAGAGGTTCAGGCTGCGATCAACAACGCCAACTCCCTGCTTCCAACAGATCTGCCCGCGCCTCCAATCTACGCCAAGGTGAACCCTGCTGACACACCCGTTCTGACACTTGGCATCACGTCCAAAACCCTTCCGCTTCCGGAAGTCGAAGACTACGTCAACACACGCCTTGAGCAGAAGATCAGTCAGATTTCCGGTGTCGGTCTCGTCACGCTCTCAGGTGGAAATCGCAAGGCGTACCGTATTCAGGTCAACATCCCGAAGCTGACCTCATACGGCATCGCAATCGACACGCTGCGAACCATCATCGGTACCGTCAACGTCAACTCCCCGACTGGTACATTCGACGGCCCCAAGCGCTCGACCTCACTGCGCATTGATGGCCAGATCCAGTCCGTTGACCAGTTGATGAATCAGGTCATCGCCTACCAGAACAATGGCCCAATCCGCCTGCGCGATGTGGCTGTTGTGGTGGAAGGCGCTGAGAACGCACAACTCGCGGCATGGTCCAACAGAACGCCCGCGCTGATCCTGAATGTGCAACGCCAGCCCGGCGCAAACGTCATCGGCGTTGTGGACAACGTCCTCGCCGTCCTTCCGCAACTGCGCCGCGACCTGCCTCCTGGGATCGACATCACCCCCCTCACGGATCGTACGACAACCATTCGCGCGTCAGTCGAGGATGTCGAATTCGAACTCGGACTGGCCATGCTGCTGGTCGTGGGCGTCATTTTCGTATTCCTGCGCAATGTGCCCGCCACGATCATTCCAAGCCTGTCTGTTCCGCTTTCCCTGATCGGCACACTGGCGGCGATGTATCTGCTGGGCTTCTCGCTCGATAACCTCTCGCTCATGTCCCTGACCATCGCGACAGGCTTTGTCGTCGATGACGCAATCGTGGTCATTGAGAACATTGCCCGTTACGTGGAAGCTGGTGAGGATCGTTACACGGCAGCATTGAAGGGCGCTGGCGAGATCGGGTTCACGATTATCTCGCTGACTGTCTCGCTCATTGCTGTTCTCATCCCGCTGCTGTTCATGAAGGATGTCGTCGGGCGCCTGTTCCACGAATTCGCGATGACACTGGCCATCACGATCGTTCTTTCCGCCATCGTGTCAATCACTCTGGTTCCGATGATGTGCGCCCGTATGCTGACGGACACGCATGCACCATCAAAAAAGAACGGCTTCTGGGGCCACTTCTCCAACGCTACCGAAGCTGCGATAAACGGTCTGATTGCAGCTTACGGACGCTGGCTTGATGTCGTGCTCCGCTTCCGTGGCCTGACGCTTCTGGTAACTCTGGCGACAATCGTACTGACTGCTGTCCTCGCCATCACCATTCCGAAAGGCTTTTTCCCAACGCAGGATACCGGCGTGGTTCAAGGCATTTCGGTCATGTCTCAGGCAATCTCTTTTGAAGGCATGAAGGACCGACAGGCAGCTCTTGGCGATGCCATACTCAAGGACCCGGACGTCGCCAGTATTTCGTCGTTCGTAGGCATTGACGGTCAGAACATGACACTCAATGTCGGCCGTTTCCTGATCAATCTGAAGCCCCGCGCACAGCGCTCTGCAGATCTTTCAACCATCCTGCGTCGCCTGTCAGACGAGGGGCAGCAGGTGGTTGGCGCACACCTTTACGTCCAGCCCATTCAAGACCTGTCGCTCGATTCCTCGATCGCGGCAACGCAGTACCAGTTCATGCTGGAAAACCCGGATTATGACACCTTCAAGACCTGGGTTCCAAAGTTTGTAGACGAGCTCCGCAAAGAGCCGGCCCTTTCGGATGTTACATCCGATCTACAGGCTGCTGGCATGGTGGCGATGCTATCTCTGGACCGCACGAATGGCGCGCGATATTCCATCACGCCGCAAACTGTGGACAACCTGCTCTATGACAGCTTTGGCCAGCGTCAGATCACCACTGTTTACACACAGTCCAATCAGTACCGCGTCATTCTGGAAGCAGATCCGAAACTTCAGACAAACCTGAATGCGCTCGATCAGCTTTACCTGCCTGGCATTTCATCATCTGCAGGCGGAAGTACGTCGGGCCCGACCCGTCAGCCCACATCCGGACTGGTTCCGCTAAAGCAGGTCACAACTGTAACACATAGTCTGTCACCATTGCTGATCACGCATTTTGGTCAGTTCCCGGCGACAACGGTCTCCTTCAACGTAAGCCCCGGCTACTCACTGGGAGCGGCTACGGATGCCATTGAACGCGTCGAAAAGCAGATAAATCTTCCGCCTGCATTCCAGACCGCATTCCAAGGCACAGCCGCGGCTTTCCGCTCTTCACTGGGCAACGAAGTCTGGCTGGTCCTGGCTGCTGTGGTGGCCGTCTATATCGTGCTGGGTATTCTCTATGAGAGCTTCATCCATCCGATCACGATCCTCTCGACCCTGCCTTCTGCAGCGATCGGGGCCCTCGTCGGCCTCTATCTCTTCGGGATGGACCTCGACATCATGGGGATCATCGGCATCGTCCTGCTGATCGGTATCGTGAAAAAGAACGCCATCATGATGATCGACTTCGCGCTCGAAGCCGAACGTCTTGAAGGACATACACCGCTCGAGGCCATCAGACAGGCAGCATTGCTACGCTTTCGCCCAATCCTCATGACAACGCTTGCGGCACTTTTCGGCGCCCTTCCCCTGATGCTCAGTCATGGCGTGGGTTCAGAACTACGCCGTCCACTTGGTGTGGCGATCGTGTTCGGTCTGCTGCTCTCGCAGCTTCTGACTCTGTTCACGACACCCGTCATTTACCTCTTCATGGATCAAGTTGGTAAAAAGGTTCGTGGCATCGTGGGTGTCCGCAACGACAGCAGCGTCTCCAGCGAACAGCATACAGCCCCGTGAACCCCATCCGCTTCTTCGTCCTGCGCCCTGTCGGCACCACCCTGCTGGCAGTCGCGTTATTGATCGGCGGCATTCTTGGCTATTTCAGCCTGCCTGTTGCCGATCTTCCAAACGTGGACTTTCCCGTCATAGTGGTCACGGCCACCCAACCCGGTGGTTCTCCTTCCGAGATCGCGGCCACGATTGCCGAACCTCTGGAACGTCACCTGGGCGCTATTTCCGGCCTGACGGAGATGACCTCCCAGTCTACCGTCAACCAGACGCGGATCACGCTCCAGTTCGAGCTTTCGCGTGACATCAATGGCGCTGCCCGGGACGTCGAAGCAGCTCTTCAGGCGGCACGTCAGGATCTGCCAACTACACTCCGCGCTAATCCGACCTATCAGAAAGCCAACTCGAACGGCCCACCAATCCTCGCCGTCACTCTTACCTCCAAAACCCGCACCCCTCAACAGCTCTACGACTTCGCGAGCAACGTGCTGGTGCAACAGCTGAGCCAGATTCAGGGCGTGGGTGAGGTCGATATCCGTGGCTCATCGCTCCCGGCCGTGCGGGTGGAGATCAATCCTCTGCGTATCTTCCGCTACGGTATTGGTTTCGAAGACATCCGCGCAGCACTCGCCTCAGCCAACGCACATACGCCCAAGGGCTTTATCGAAGCACAGGGCACACGCCTCACACTCTCGACCAACGATCAGGCTACAAAAGCGGCTTCTTACCGTGATCTGATCATTGCCTACCGCAACAACCAGCCCGTGCGGCTTTCTGACGTGGCGGAAGTCAATGACAGCGTTGAAGACCTTCGTCAGGCGGGCTTCCTCAACGGTCAGCGCGCCATTATCTGTACCGTGTTCTCGCAAGGCGGAGCCAATATCATCAAAACGATTGATGGCATCCGCGCGCGCTTTCCGATGTTAAAAGAAGCCCTTCCCGGCAACACGGATATGAGCGTTCTGATCGACCGTTCGGTTACGATCCGTGCCTCACTCGATGACACCAAGCAGACGCTTATCATTGCCGTGGCACTGGTCGTGGGTGTGGTGCTTCTTTTCCTGCGGAGCCTGCGGGCTATCATCGTGCCCGCCATCGTTGTCCCAGTCTCAATCATAGGCACTTTCGGGGCAATGGCTGTTCTTGGTTACCAGCTCGACAACATGTCACTGATGGCCCTGACAATCTCCACGGGCTTCGTTGTGGATGACGCAATCGTCGTTCTCGAAAACATCACACGATACATGGAGATGGGTTACTCGAGAGAGGAAGCCTCAATCCGTGGAGCCAGCGAAGTGGCATTCACCGTGGTGTCCATTACCGTTTCGCTCGTCGTGGTCTTCACCCCGATCCTCCTCATGGGCGGTATTGCAGGCAGGCTCTTCCACGAATTTGCAATCACGATGGTCATTACCCTCGCCATCTCGATGCTGCTCTCCCTGACATTGACCCCAATGATCAGCGCACACCTGCTCAAACATGCCGATGAAGAAAGCAATACTTTCTGGAGCCGCACTGGGCGCAAGCTTGAGGCGGCAATTGATGCCGTTGCAAGGGGATACGAAAGTTCGCTGGACTGGTCATTGCAGCACCGCTTCCTCGTGGCACTCTCCCTGCCCGCTACGCTCGTCCTCGCCGGTTTTCTGTTCGTGAAGCTTCCCAAGGGCTTCTTCCCATCCGAGGATACAGGTCAGATCATGGGACGACTGGTCACAGATCAGTCGATTTCATTCCATGCATTGCAAGACCTCGCGAGCCGCGCACAAAAAGTCATCGCGAGCGACCCTGACGTACGCGGTGTGATGGGGGGACTGGGTGGCCGCGCAGCGAACTCCGCGAACATGTTCGTGTCGCTGAAGCCGAAATCTGAGCGCACGGACAGCCTGGAAACAACAATTCGCCGAATTACACAGAAGTTCTCCCACGTGCCGGGCGCACAGCTGCGCCTCATGGCGCCGGGAAGCGTTCGAACGGGCGCACGGTCTTCCGATGGGGCATATCAGTACTCCCTTCAGGGGGCGTCAGCTGAAGAGCTTTATGAGTGGACCCCCAAAATCGTCACCGCGCTCTCCCATTTGCCTCAATTGATGGACGTTACGTCGGATATCGAAGAGGGCGGCCAAATGGTCGACATTCGTCTGGATCGGGACACGGAGGCCCGTTATCTGGTCACCCCGCAGCTGGTCAGCAATTCCCTCTATGATGCTTTTGGCCAGCGTGCCGCGTCCATCATCTATGGGAACCTGAACCAGTATCGCGTGGTGATGGAAGCCGCTCCACGGTTCTGGAGCAATCCAGAGACCCTGAAACAGATGTGGGTCAGCGTTTCAGGCGGCACGGCAGCAGGTGGCACCGCATCAAATAATATTCGCGTTCGCACATCAACCACGGCCACCACACTCTCTCAGAGCGAACTCTCATATCAGAATTCGGTCGCCAACTCGCTGGCTGGTGGAAAATCCGCATCCAGCGGTGCGGCAGTGACAACAAGTGCGGAGACGATGGTCCCGCTCTCGGTGGTTTCACTCCAGCACAACACAAATGCTGCGCTGGCCGTGAACCATCAAGGGCAGTTCGTTGCCACCACGGTCTCGTTTAACCTGGCCCCTGGCGCCGCCCTTGGCCCGGCCGTCAGTGCTGTTCAGGAGGCTCTGCTCAAGCTGCACGTTCCGCGGACCATTCAAGGTGGGTTCGCGGGCAACGCTGCCGCATTCCAGAAATCTGTGGGTGACGAACCCATCCTGATCCTTGCGGCCCTCGCCGCCGTCTACATTGTACTCGGTGTCCTGTATGAGAGCCTGATCCACCCCCTGACAATCCTCTCTACTCTGCCCTCAGCAGGTGTCGGGGCATTGCTGGCTCTTCAGGTCTGCGGTGAAGAATTCTCACTCATTGCCATGATCGGTGTCATTCTGCTGATCGGTATCGTCAAGAAGAACGCCATCATGCTGATCGACTTCGCTATGGTCGCACAGCGCAACGGTGCAACCGCGACGGAAGCTATCCGTGAGGCCAGTCGTCTGCGCTTCCGCCCGATCCTCATGACGTCTCTTGCCGCCGCTTTCGGCGCCGTACCGCTTATTATTGGCAACGGCTACGGTTGCGAACTGCGTCGTCCGCTCGGCATTTCGATCCTTGGTGGACTAATCGTCAGTCAGCTTCTGACCCTCTACAGCACGCCAGTCGTGTTCCTGTACCTCGATCGCTTCGGCAAGGCACTTCGACGTCTCCGCCAACAATTCGCCATCGCTCTTCACCTTTCTCCCCGGGAAACGGAAATCTGATGACCGCCCTTCGCAACACTTCCCTGCGCACTCTCCTGCTGGGTGCGGTGGCCCTGCCCTTCCTGTCGGGCTGCATGGTCGGACCGAATTACCATCGCCCTCAAGCGATCATATCGCCACAGTTCAAAGAGGCTCCACCGCCTCCTGGTTGGCAGAAGGCGCGTCCGGATGTGGCTGCAATGCCCAAAGGCGACTGGTGGAAAATCTTCAATGACCCGTTCCTCAACGGTCTTGAGGAACAGGTAGCAACATCAAATCAGAGCCTGAAAGAATACGAAGCCCAATACCGCAAATCACGTGCGATGATTGATTCCGTGCGTGCCCAGCTGTTCCCCACCCTGAGCGGAAAATTTGATTTTGCCCGTAATGCCCAGGGAGGCAGCGCACAGAACAGCAGTAATGGCTTCACCTATTCCTCAAGCACCTCATACACTTCAAATACGTGGACCACAGGCCCCTCCGTAAGCTGGACAGTAGATGTCTGGGGTATGATCCGTAGGCAGATTCAAGAGCAGGTGACCGCAACACAGGCCAGCGCCGCGATCGTGGCAAACATGCGTCTCTCGTATCAGTCGGAACTGGCAACAGATTATTTTAGCCTACTCTATCAGGATAGCCTGATCGACCTCTACGCACGCAATGTGAACCTGTATCAGCGCAATCTCAAAATACTGCAAAACCAACTTGACGCAGGTGTCGCAGATCCGACCAGCGTTCTACAGGCGCGTTACCTCCTGCAATCTACTCAGGCAAGCCTGGAAAACGCCCATATTGCACGTGCACAATACGAACATGCCATTGCTGTTCTGACAGGGCGCCCGCCTTCAGCTCTAACAATTCCTGCCACGAAGCTTCCAGTAAGCCTCCCCCCTGCTCCAGTCGCTGTACCTTCCATGCTGCTTGAACGCCGCCCGGATGTCGCGCAGGCAGAGCGCAACATGGCAAGCTATAACGCCGAGATCGGGTACGAGATCGGTGCTTTCTATCCACAATTTACTTTGGACGCATCATATGGCTATAGCGGCAACCCACTGAGCCAACTCATTCAGGCTGCCACGCGCACATGGTCTCTCGGCGCCGGTGCCTCAGAAACGATCTTCAACGGTGGAGCACGAAGCGCCGCTGTCCGGGAAGCTGAAGCTGACTACGACAACGCTGTCGCCACATATCGTCAGACAGTCCTGAGCGCCATGCAGGATACCGAAGATCAGATGTCCAATCTGCGATATCTTGAGGATCAGCTTGCCCTTCAAAACGCGGCTGTCCAGAGCGCTGACCAGGCCGTAACGGTCTCCATGAACGAGTATCTGGCTGGTACCGCAATCTACACAACCGTCATCACAGCACAGCAGAACGCCCTTCAATACGAACAAAACCAGCTTTCCATTCGAGAGCAGAGACTGGTTGCAGAAGTAAAACTGATCGCAGATCTGGGCGGCGGCTGGAACTCTAGCGAACTGCCTACAAAGACCTCGCTCCAGACGGACAATCCACTGCTCCCTTCATTCATCCAAAAAGACAAGAACTGAACAAAAAAGGGCGGGTGCCAGATGGCCCCGCCCTTTTTTGTGGGTGCGATATACTGACTTAGAGAGCGTGAAGACCTGCAACGCCAGCCAGGATTGCAAGAACTGCCAGAACCAGGAAAATCACGAAGAATAGCTTGGCGATGCCTGCCGTGGCAGCCGAAATTCCCGTGAACCCGAAAACGCCAGCAATGATGGAAATGATGAAGAACACGATAGCGTAGTGCAGCATGACCAATGTTTCCTTGCGTATAAGTCGTGGTCACAGCGTAACGTCAGCGAATAGAAAAAGGTTTCTTTGGTCGCGTTAGAGCGTTTTCTTCCCTGAATGAATCGTCGGGGATTCCCAAAGTGGTGGTGATCTGATTCAAGATAACAGCCGGAATGGGGGCCGGCTCTGGATGTCATCACGCACATTGTCTCTGGA
>Ga0157363_1005415_pt1 | contig 11890 bp, 9 predicted proteins | sample AttsexASBM1_FD_111477 | JGI IMG/M metagenome (GOLD analysis project Ga0157363, IMG submission 111477) | Fungus gardens microbial communities from leaf cutter ant in Ribeirão Preto, State of São Paulo, Brazil - Atta sexdens ASBM1 | ecosystem: Host-associated > Fungi > Mycelium > Unclassified ...
CCGTCGCCGCGCGCAGGAGCGACCGTACGTCCGGCCGCACACACGCACGCGCGTACGCAGGAACGCAGGGACGCGCGCACGCACGCACGCACGCACGCACGCGCATATTCACGCAGGCAAACAGGCAGGCAGGCGCGAATAAAGGGATGATTACAAGAGACGCGATTATTACTTTACTACGTAACTCTACGTGCCTCTTCTAAAGTTCCATCAGCCTCGGTACCGTGACACGGAGCTCTTTGGCAGACTTATTGACACAACATGCGACGCTCGCGGAGAACGAGGCACGCACACGACAGTAAAACGACGGTGTTGGCGGAATAAAAGCGCGCGAGAGAGAGAGAGAGAGAGAGATAAAAAGAGCGCGCGCGTCCACTGACGCGCGGAAAAGGGGGGGACGGACACAGGAACGAATACAACTGGGAATATAATGCCCGTGTTTAACTGGGCATATACGCCAACGATGGTCCGATAATTCTCTCGCTCGCGAAATCCTCTCCGAGAGGAGAACACTCTCCTCCGCTTCGCGTGTACGTTATTCCGCGCGGTTCGACAAACATGTGAAAGCGCGACTCCACACGGTGCGAAATACGTTTCCGCTTCTCTTATTGTTTCTCTCTCTCTCTCTCTCTCTCTCTCTCTCTCTTCCTCCGCCTCCAATTGCTACTCGTCGTGCTTTAAGTGGAGAGCCGGGTAACGCCTCTCCTTCGATCTCTCGCGTCATGCCGAGAGTCCTTGTGCCGGACGGCCTATGTACCGTACATTCGCTCGTACGCCCGAGGAAGTGTTTAATCGCCATCCGCACGGAGCAACTATACGCGGCCTGGTAGGTGTAATGATGTGCCTGAATTTTCTTTCGTTCCTCTCGGCCTCACTCCATTCCCCTCGCCTTTCGCGCTATCTCCCTTCCGCCGATCACGTCTCTCTCTCTCTCTCTCTCGCTCGCTCGCTTCATCCCTACCTATACCGTCTCTACTCTATCTATCTCTCTCGCCGATTCTATAGCTCTCCTCGTCTCCGTTCCACTCTCTTTCTCCTTCTCTCCTCTCGCTCTGCCCGCCCCTTCTCTACCCTGAATGCACGCACACGCGCGCGTATTCACGCACACGCAGCGGGCCCGCCGCTCGTTGTGTGTCGATGCCTCGTTGTGACGGACGAGACCCCGTACCCAAGTGCGTGTACACGCGGGCACATGCACACACCGATTTCGACCGTGGGGTATACACACGGTTGTTGTGCGCTCCGTGGACTGTGGCCGAGAACGACGCCGCGTGCCATCATCGTGTTACGGCGAATAATCGTCGTAAGCAGGATCTTGTTCCGCCTTGTACCGCTCGCTACGCGGGATACGTGTGTGACAAGATGTACATTCGTGCGCGAGATATATACTAATCGCCGCGCGCGCGGACTCGAATAACATGGGCGACATCGCCGTTGCTGGGTTCTCGCTTCGCTTCGCGCCGCTTCGGACGGCCGTCGTCGTCATCGCTGCCACCGCCACCGCCGCCACCACCACCGCCGCCACCGCCGTCATCGCCGTCACCGTCAGTATCGACGTCGATTGATTTTCCAGACGAGGAACACGCGATTCTCCGTCGCTCCATCGTCCGAGAGCTACATGAGAGCACGCCCGACGACGGTTCGCCGCGTCGTCTGTAGCCACGAAGGCGGCACGAATCGCGCTAAACAGGACCGCCGACATAGCAGTGAGCACACACGCGACTCCTCATCGAGTCGGTCTCTCATACTGCAATTCACCTTGTTAAAATGATCTTCTCTCTGACTTCGGAATCCATTCGCAGATCGAACTCGTGTGTCTTGTATGAATCGCGATTGTCAACTGTTTACATCAAGAACGTTTCCGTATCTTGTATATTTAACTAGTGCCCTGCTATCGCAGTGACTGAATATTTGTGATGGTTCTACAGTGAGAACGTTCATTAGTGTGTTGACCTACTTCAAAAAAATTACAACTGATATTTGTTGACTAATCACATGATGTATGAATTTGGGATAGTCGTGTGAAAAGTATTACAAAATGTATCTTCTTATCAGCTGTTTAAAATCACGCTCATACAGTTTTGTTTATCATAAATTAATTGTAGTAAAATTGTGAAACTCGAATCAAATAAGATGAAGCTTGCACCAAAATTTATAACATTTCTTATCAATCATACATTCGTACTTCATATTATTTTTCTTTTATTTTTATAAGTAATCTCTTTTTTATTATTACAAATTGTTATCTTATAGTTTAATTCGGATTGCAGGAATTATCAGGACAGAATAGTAACGACAGTTCGAATGGACCAGCTTGCCCAGGGACACCAAATTCTCAGGGGATGAGACCTACCCCGTCACCAACAGGATCCACAGGTTCTCGCTCGATGTCCCCTGCTGTTGGTCGGTCTTTTTTACGTCTGTCTCTCTTTTCACTCGCATTTGTATTTAATAATAGAATTTCTAATTGCTCTGTACAGGATATCCCAGAGTTACAGAAATGTTTATGTTTAATATGTAACGATTTAGAGTTGATTCTTTTCTAAAAAGAAAATTTTACTTCTATTTAACTTTTCAATATATTTGGGATGCTCTGTATAGGACGCTCAATGTATCCAAATAATTAATATGTTTGTGTTCTCTTTTTCTTAATAATAATATTCTTAATAATGATATGAAGAATATCTTATAACTTGAATGTTATATAAGAGAGTTTATCTTACTATCTTTTTCTTTCTTTTTTTCTTTTTTTGCATTGTATTATGTTGGAGTACCTTTCTGAAAATTTATTCTTGAATGTGCAGGCCAACAAAACGTTCAGATGCCTCCACGTCCGTCGAGTAGCCAGTCGGATAGTAGTGGGCCAGCACCGCGAATGAGTCACTCTCCTATGACCACTCAAGGTACAAATTCTGCTTTTTCTGCTTTTGGGTACATTTGAGGGGACTATTGGCGCTACTTGCGTCTCATTCTATCTTCATCGTTTATTAGATGTAAAGCAAGGATAGAAGAATGTCATAAATAACGTCTCCCCCGAACGTATTTCTAATCATTCGTTTTTTTATATCTTCATCGGTAAATTGTCATATTAAAACTGATAATAATAAGGTGACATTGATTTTAGGAGCATACCAGCAACCATTGGGTCCTTCACCACATATGCATAGTTACAAAATGAACAGTACTGGTCCTGGTGTAGTACAACCGGGACCTGGTTCGACAGCTCTCGGTGGGATTAGTCCAATGGGTGGTGGAATGGGCTATGCAGCTGGTGGGACAGCTGCAGGTCAGCCTGGAGGTTATCATGCACAATCTACGTATCCACCTCCTCGTCCTCACATGCAGTTTCCACAAGGATATCCAACGCCTGCGAACTCGCAACCGCCACCCAACAATCAGTATCAGCCTCCCAACAGACCGAATAACTTAGTACAATATCCACCGTACACGGTAATAAACGTTTAATCGACAATGCATAGCAATGATTTATTTCGTTATCTAAGCTAACGTGTCTTGTCTTTTAGCATAAAATGGGCTTTAATAGTGTACCTCCGGGAATGCCACCGAGTCCAGGACCGCCGCAAGTTTATGGTGCTGGTAGTGCAACCGCAATGGTACCGCCAGGCGCCCCAGGAGTACCTGTCATTGGTAATATGGGACCGCCAGCGAGCTCGATGGGTCCACCACCACCGTCTCCTAATCACATAAGTAATCAACCACCACCGCCTACCAGCTCGGCAGTACCACATTTACATACGCCGGCAGCTACGCCGCCTCTCAACCACGAGGGTAGCCCGATGCCACCTCCGAGTACAACACCGAATTCACATCCCGCGTCAGCACCAACCCCTACCAGCCACAATTCCGCAGATCTCACAGCTGAGACTTCCAACGACAGCGGTATAACCACGACTGCTTCAGGTGAGTGAAAATATCTTAAATCATGTAGACTTTCTCCTTTTATTATTGTCTGCGCACAAATGAATAACAAAATTGCATGTTTTATGCATAGGTACGTCAGCTATAAATGTCATATCTACTTCAAGTGGTACTGTGACATCTGTAATAACAACAGGTCCAGACGGCACGTCTCTGGATGAAGGTTCGCAGCAATCAACGTTATCTAATGCATCAGCTGGTTAGTATTATTTATAATTATTATTTCTAAATCTGTTCATCTTTGTTCGTGGAATTTAATCTTGTAAAACTCGAGTTGCAATTATTTTAACAAAATGTATTTACAAACAGCCTCTGGTGAAGATCCAGCATTTACACCAAAAGTGCGGAAGGAAATGATAGGAGGATACCACAGTCATCCTGCGACACCACAGAGCACTGTTCCGTCTCCTGGCGCTGCTAGCATTAATTCGATTCATGAGGAATATTCTGATATGAACAGCCCTGGTTGGCCGCGTACTCCTGCTAGTCCTGTACGTATTTTCCACATACACGTTCACACGTGATTAACATATTCTAAATTAGCAGTTAACTCATTATCACAGATGAAGTTTAAGTGCAATATATTATTTGCATTTTTAATATTTTAATATTTTACAGGTATTTAACAGTCATGTGCCTCAAGACCCGTACAGATCTAAGGTTATTGTTTTTTCACTACAAATATTTGTTATATCGTCAAGATGTCATTCCCCTTTTGCACTCCACGCTTTAGACATTTTTACTTTACACTAACTTTTCTTGCTTGACACATGTGCATCGTATTAATCTCACAGATCATAATGCCATATTCATAAAAGCTACGTTAAGTATATCGCTTAATACTTAATATAGAATTTTAATAATCTAATTTCTAATTTATATATTAATATTTTAAAGTATGTCATTTATCCTGATAATATTAATGTAACATTTTTATTGAACAGTCAATAATAGCACAATAATTAACTACTTCTTTTACAAAATTGCAAAAGAATTGTAATATAACCTACGTTTTAAAAAGTAATATAGTGATACAAATATTACCACAGATTATATTACATAAATTTTGCAACAATCTCAAACGTTACGTGGACGATTTATTCAGACATATTGATGTGTTTATTTCTCAATACAAATTTCTTTTTATATTTTATTTCTTCATATCCGCATAATACAAAAAATACTTAATAATAATTATCGCATGCATTAAATTACTGGGCTGCATATTATTTATTGCTGTTTCATTTAATTTCTAACGAATATTAAAATATTTTTAAACATACATTGAGAGAAAGAAATAGTTGTCAAAATCTTTAAGAATATTAATATTTCCTATTTATTTACTGTAGATTTATTTAAAAATGTAGGTTTTATTAATGATAAGAATAAGAAATATCTTAACAATTGGTGTTAATTAAAAATGTTTGAATGGAGAAAAGAGAGATATATACAAACTATATTTATGCATGTTAGATAATTGCTACAATTGGGATTATGTTCGCAGCTTTGCAAGAATAATAATTATTCTATGTTTTAGTTAGATCGATAATACAAGACATTTCTGACGAATTGTATTAATAAAATTCCACACAAGATTCTCATATAAGAGTTATGCTAAAGAAGCGTAATAATTGCGACTTTCAGAAGACAGATAGTCTGGCAAAATTATACGAAATGGACGAATCGCTAGAACGAAGAAGCTGGCTGGATAAGCTAGTCAACTTCATGGAAGAACGAAGATCACCGATCACCAGCTGTCCTACCATCTCCAAGAACCCCCTCGATCTATTTCGGCTTTACCTCTACGTGAAGGAGAGGGGGGGCTTCATGGAGGTATGCAAGGTGCAGTGTAGTTCCATCTAGCCCTTGGTGTCTTACATAGTTTTTGTATCGTTTTTATGTATTTTTACATTCTTTATATTTGTTCTGCACACTGTACATTTTTGAGGTGTCTTTTGTTGATTACTCCTTGCTATTGGTGCTCGATGATTCAAAGTATTTCTAAAGTTTGCGTCGAGCAAAACTTTGATAAAACTTTGATAATTTATCAGAGTTCAGATCTGAAATTTAAGTAATTTGTATTGGAACACCTCAGAATACGCTTTGTTTTTTTAGTCTAGTTGAATTGTGCATGATACACGTTGTATAGTTGTATTATTTTTGCTATTAGTATCCCTTTTTTATAATCTGTGTCTAAATATTAGGAAAAGAAAGAAAAAGAAATGCTTAACATATCTTTTCTTGAAGTAGTTGTTCAACAGTCGAATATGGAAACACCCTGATCTACAAACCTTGGTGCTATATGGAATTATTCTAATAATCACACAACGAAGATAAACTTTTAATGTCGAAATATTACAATAACGGTAATCGTTCCGATTGTATTCTGTGTATTTCTCTCATCCTTTTTTTAATTTTTTTTTTATACTTGCATGCATTTAGAGATTTCGCCGATCCATATCATTTTTTTAAGACCTCAAGACTATAAAACGTCGGCGATGCCTTTTATATTATTGCGTTTCTTTTGGACATGCAGATTTTTTGTCTGTGTTTGAAATTCGACGTGAAACTCTTTCGCGAGCACAGTAAAGAATATCTATGTGTAATTTCTTTCTGTAGGTAACGAAAAACAAGACGTGGAAGGATATAGCTGGTCTATTAGGCATTGGTGCCAGCAGTAGCGCTGCTTACACTTTGCGCAAGCATTATACGAAGCATCTGCTAGCATATGAATGTCACTTTGATCGTGGCGGTGTGGATCCGCAACCCATTATCAATCAGGTCGAAGCGGGTTCGAAGAAGAAGGGATCCAAGGGAACTGCTTCCGTACCATCGCCGGGTATGAATTATATTTTACATATACATATATAGTGTGTCCAACGATTTTTTAATATCTCCTTGAATCCTGAAATCATTCTGAAATTTAATTTTTATTTTGAAAAACTCCTGAAAAACCCTTGCAATTTCAGGACTGACTTGGAATTTTTATCATTCTTTTATTCCGAAAAAATTTTTTACTCCCTAAAATATTATTTGTACAAAGCTTTCTTGTATCAAGAAACTTTTCAATTAAAAAATAATTTGTTTTCGCAGGTTCTTCTAATTCTCAAGATTCCTTTCCCGCTGCTGGATCAAGTAACGCTTCTATGGACGGTTATGGAAGCTACCAGGGTAGTTACGCAGGCGGTACACCCGGTGGTCCATCGTCAGAGTATACGCCACCACCACCTAGGCCACCCAGCCAAAGCAGCGCACCCTCCGCCCATCAAGGTACATTTCTTACATTTCTTCTTGATTGTGCATGCCATTAGAGTCATTTTTATCTGTTGTAATGTTATACATACTATAGAATTTGTCAAATACATTTATTCATGTATTATTAAACATTATCATATTTTATTAAACATTATCAAGAACTTTATAACAATTTTGTTTTTAAAGGAATACAACAAGGCACTTACCAAAACACAGGCTCTTATCAGAACTATCCTCAAGAACAGTATATACGGCCGCAGGGAAACGCGATGTCTCAACAAGGAGAGTTCAATCAACCGTACTCACCCAGATCGCATTATCCTCCATATGTACCGGATGTCGACAGGTGAGAATTAGGCGATCACGTATTTCTTGTTTCAATAATGTTCCTCGAGGAAAAACACTCATATTCATTTTCGTCGCACAGGGGATATCCGAGTGGTAACATGCCGCCGAACAACGCTACTGGACAGGATATGTACAACAGATACACCAGCAGTCAACAAGGTCCCACTAATTATCCCACGGGAACGCCTCCTAATGCGCGGAGCAATAGCTATCCTTCGGGACCGCAGACTCATCCGGTCACTGTGCAACAGCAAACGGCGACTAGCCAGCCTTCCTCGCCTTCGCAACCGCCAACTGTGTCGTCATACTCGTGTCCGCAAGACTACTATCGACAGGAACAAGTAATACTCGATGTCTTTATATTAATTATATTTGATAAAATGATAAAATTAACAATCTTTCATATCTATCATTGCATTGCAGAGTGCATATGGAGCGCCCGCTGGAACTCAAATATATACCGCAAGCGGATCGGCTAACAAGAACATGCCACCACCCCCTCCAGGTCCCACTCAACCTAGACGCCACCCAGACTTTGCCAAAGACCAACAGTATCCCCAATATAATCAACAACGACCAGCGTATCCAGGTGAGATAATCATATATTATTATTTCAGAAGAAATTTTGCTAAGTGAATATTTTAATCTTGATTGCCAAATGCTATTTCTTGCTGCAGGATGGCCAAATACAACTAATCAATACAATAGTAATAGTGGAAACAATAGAGTTCAATACCCAAGCCAGCCGGCACAACCGCCATCACAACAACCACAACCGCAGCCGCCGCAACAAGGAACTCAAGTCGTCACCGCTGCCCCAACTGCTCCAGCAGTCAATATGGCTAGTAATCAACAATGGGCCAGTCAGCCATCGAATAGGTCCCCATCCCAGCCGTCTATAAATGCTATAGCGCATCCGCCTCCGCCGTGGGATCATCGTTACACGAATCAACCGTCCCCTTTGTATCCAACACCCGGGAATCATCAGGCACGTGCTTAATTCTGCAAACAATATTCTCATAAGTTAATTCTAAAATAATTTAATTTAATAACGAGAAACTTAACAAGATTTATAGTATTTGCTAGTATATAAATTCCATACTTGGTAATCTTTAATTGTTTCGTTATCATAGTTATCGTTATCATAGTTGTCTAGGACTATTTATTTCATGATATGTGATCATTTCAATCAAGTTGTTTCATAGATAAACGAAATATCATCGTATTCTTTTGCACAGACTCAACTCGGAGTAAATCCCATGATCAGCCAACAACCGACGTCAAAGAGAGAAATGACATTCCCTCCTGACAGTGTAGAAGCGATCACACCTCTTTTGTACAAGCGACGAAAACTGACGCGCGCTGACGTGGCGCCAGTAGAAGCTTGGCGCATCATGATGGCTTTGAGATCGGGTCTGCTCGCTGAAAGCTGCTGGGCCCTTGATGTATTAAACATTTTGTTATTCGATGACTCTTCTGTGAGTATATTTTTTGCTATCATAATTATTTTAAAGAAAAAAATAATGGCTATAGAATTTATATGAAATTAAAAAGATAAAATATGCAAATGTGAAAAATATATTTCGTTAAGATAATAATTTATATTAACGAATCTTTCGTGCCGCAATTACTTATATATATTTTAAACTTAATTAATTTAAAAACTTAATTAACGTAAAAAAACATTCATATAAAAAGATATTAAATATTTTTATATAGTAATAGAATAAACACATACGTATATACAAAATGTTTATAAATTTTCCGTTTACAGGTAAGTTATTTCGGATTGACACATCTTCCCGGACTACTAGACGTTCTGCTGGAACACTTCTCGCGTTCTCTCTCCGACATGTTCGAATCATGTGTAAACGATGACGATCGCTATTGCCAGGCCGCAGATGGTCCGGAGGTAGACCTCGGTGCGGTAACGCGCCCGATCGATTCGGAAGATCGGACGAAATTGCTGTCGACATCGAATTATACGTATCTCTCGAGGAGAGGTCGCCCCGTTAAGATCGTCCCTCGAGATGATGATCTGTTTGTTTTGGACACCCGGAGGCCTTGGGATCATCAGGAGTGCGAGTCGGAAACCGAGCCGTGGCAAGTCGACACGAACGCGACTAAATACATCGTCACGTGTTTTCAGTCTGAGGTGAGCTCGGTGCCTTTCGCCCGTTTATTAAGGGACGAGAAACCGCCATTGTTGCAGAAGGAAGTTGACAGTACAGATTTGAAAGATGAAGCCAAAGCGGACAGCGTCGGTGGTGTCCATGAGACGTTAGACTTCACTCACAAATCCGGTGAGCTTGGCGACAAGCAATCTAACAAAGACAGTGGCGAACGCAAGCAGCAGCAACAGTTGGACAAGAAAAAGAAGACGAAAACTTTGAGTGACGTGCTGTCGAGGATCAAGAAGGAGCCAGTAGAGATGAACGATCTCACAAGGGAGTTGTTCGAGAAGAAGAACGACGGCTTTAAAAAGGATTGCGACAGCGAAATGACGAAAGCAAACAACAATATGGGTGAGCACTTTGGCAGTGATATGTCGAAGAACGACGAGGACTCGTTGCCGACGCAAAATGGACTGAATGAATCAGTAGCGACGGTTTCAGGCAACATTGATAACACCATAGATAAAGCTGAGATCAAGACAGAAACGACAGACGAACTGAATGAATTGCTAATGACGAGAGACGACAGGGAGGGACCAAGATTACAAATAAGAGATCCGGCAGGAACGTTAAAACGACGGAGGATAAGTGATTACGAGGACGAGAGCTATTCCAGGGACGAAGCGAGTCTTTACCTAGTGACGGAAACGCAGGACAACCTGGCCCGTCGTTGCGTGTGCCTGTCAACAATCTTGAGGAATCTCACTTTTATTCCCGGCAATGAAGCGGAATTCGCGAAGAACGTTACGTTCCTCAGTCTATTAGGCAAGTTATTGCTGTTGCATCACGAACACCCGATACGGGCGCAAAAGACTCGCAATTACGATCGTGAAGAAGACGCGGATTTTGCGGACTCGTGTAGCAGTCTACAAGGCGAGGGCGAGTGGTGGTGGGACTTCCTCCATCATGTGAGGGAGAACGTCCTCGTGATGGCCGCCAACATATCCGGCCACATGGATCTGAGCCAGCATCCGGAGGAGATCTCGCGACCAGTGCTTGACGGCCTTCTTCACTGGGCCGTATGCCCGGCTGCGCATGGTCAGGATCCTTTCCCAACGGTCGGTCCGAATTCCTCGTTGTCGCCGCAGAGACTCGCGCTTGAAGCATTGTGCAAATTATGCGTTACCGAGTGCAACGTTGATTTGGTAGTGGCGACGCCGCCGTACTCACGATTACAGAGACTATGCTCGGTGTTGACTAGGCTCCTCTGCCGCAGCGAAGAACAGGTGCTGCGTGAGTTCGGAGTGAATCTACTGCACTTCTTGTCGGCTGCGGACAGCGGCGTCGCGCGCACCATCGCCCTGCAGACGCCGTGCGTTGCGCTGCTCGTTGCGTTCATCGAGCAAGCCGAATCAAGTGCAATCGGTGTCGCTAATCAGCACGGTCTTGCGGCTCTGCGCGACAATCCCGAATCGATGGGCACCAGCCTGGATATGTTGCGACGTGCGGCCGGCACGCTGCTCAACCTCGCCAGGCATCCGGATAACCGAACTCTCCTTCTGCAACACGAGTCCCGTCTGCTCGCCTTGGTGATGAGCCAGATTCTGGATCAGCAGGTCGCTGCGATAGTCGCGCGCGTGTTATTCCAGTGTTCGAGGGGCACGTAACTCTCTGTCGTCGGTCGGAACACTAGTACGCGATTCGCGCGGATTATTATTAACGGTGTCGACGGTGACAACGACGAATAGACGCACGCGACGGCGACGATGTTGTGATGGTACGACATTGTGTATGGACGGCTGTAGTGCGTTAAAAGGCAGACGTTGTGGGGAAAGCGGGAGATAGACGGATATATATGATGGAAAGAGACGAGGGAGAGTGACGAGGCGAGAAAGACTCGCGCACGTGATAGAGTGAAGGAACAAAAGTGCTGATTAAAAGCCATGGCAGCGCAGTTGTAGTTTTATATCGATTAAACAGGAAGTAAGAAAGTTTAATTATTGGTGTTAGCGTGTAGGTATACCCGATGCGATATCCGCCTGCCGGTATACCTTCCCCTTCGATGAATTGGAATAATATCGATAGTGTAAGATATTTCATAGTTAATGAAAGAAAAAAAGCACACACACACACACACACACACACACACACACACACACACACACACACACACACACACACACACACACACACAAAAAAAACACGCCTCCACGCACACACACCACATCAACACA
>Ga0157363_1005416_pt1 | contig 11889 bp, 10 predicted proteins | sample AttsexASBM1_FD_111477 | JGI IMG/M metagenome (GOLD analysis project Ga0157363, IMG submission 111477) | Fungus gardens microbial communities from leaf cutter ant in Ribeirão Preto, State of São Paulo, Brazil - Atta sexdens ASBM1 | ecosystem: Host-associated > Fungi > Mycelium > Unclassified ...
GAATTCCGTCTGCTCGAATTTCTGCTTCGCCACGCGGGGCAGGTCGTAACACGCACAATGCTTCTGGAGCGCGTGTGGGATTATCATTTTGATCCGCAGACGAATGTGATTGACGTGCACGTCTCGCGTCTGCGCCAGAAAGTAGACAAGCCGTTCGACACGCATCTGATTCACACCATCCGCAACGCTGGCTATATCCTGCGCGCGGACTGATTTTCCCGGTGAGAAAAATACGCGCCTTGATCCGCCTTCGGAAGCGCGTGCGCTGGCCGATCCGTTCTGCTGGCGTTAATTTCTCGCTGGCGTATGGGCTGGTTTTCGTCCTGTCGGCGGGGCTGTTCCTCTCCTTTATCTGGTGGAACACGACGGGACAGCTGGACCGTCGCGTCGAAGCCTCGGTGGAAGTCGATGCACAGGATCTACGCCAGCGCTGGGCCGCAGGTGGCCTTCCTGCGCTGGCCATGGCGGTGCAGGACCGGCTTGATCAGAATGTGGAAGATGACGAGCTTTACCTCGTCGTAGGTCCTGATGGGCGGCGCTATGCCGGAAACCTTCCCGGCTGGCCCGCGCTCATCAGCAGTTTTAATCAATTTTACGAACTTTCCATCAGGCGAGACGGCTTCCGAACACAGGCCAAGCTTCGCGCCTATGCTCTGCCGAATAATTTCAGGTTGATCGTCGGCCGGGACGTGCACGGCCGTGACCTTGTCCGCCATGTTCTGACAGACACGCTCATCTGGGCGTGGATCATGATTACGATGCTGGCTGCTGGTGGTGGCCTCGTGGTGCGTCGCATTTTCCGGCAGGTCGTCCGCTCGATTGCCAGAACCACTGCGGCAGTCGCCAATGGCGATCTCAGTCGCCGTATGAGCTTCACGGGTAGCGAAACAGACCTCGTTGCCCAGACCGTCAACACAATGCTCGAGCGTATCAACCGACTGATGGATGGCGTGCGTCAGGTATCAAACGCCATCGCTCACGATCTGAGAACACCGATTGCGCGCGCTCGGACGCGGCTTGAAGATGCCAGCGCACATGCCGAGTCCGAGGAAGAACTTCGTGCAGCGATTGATCGTGCCGTTGAAGATCTTGATCATGTGACATCCATTTTTGAGGCGCTGCTTCGGATCGCACAGCTTGAGGCAGGGGCAAGACGGGCTGCGTTTACTGCTCTGGATCTGGCCCCGCTTCTGGATGGATTGTGCGAACTTTATGAGGCATCGGCCGAGGAGGCAGGCCTTGGACTCGTTGCCGAGATTGCTCCGCTGGCGCCGGTCAACGGTGATCCGCATTTGCTCCAGCAGGCCATTGCGAATCTGATGGATAATGCAATCAAGTTCTCTCCGCAGGGCACAGACATTACCCTTTCCGCCAGATTGCAGCAGGGGCATGTGGCGATTACGGTCTCTGATCAGGGGCCAGGAATGAACGAGGCCGATCTGGCGCGTGCGTCCGAGCGGTTTTTCCGTGCGGAGGAAGCGCGCAATACGCCCGGCTCCGGGCTGGGACTTTCCCTGGTTCAGGCTGTTGCGAGCCTGCATGGCGGCACGTTTGTATTGAGCTCCGGCTCTCCGGGTCTGCGCGCGACCCTGCTTCTTCCCGTTCTCGCATCATCGACCCAAAAGGGATGACATAAGTTTCATGTCCCACTCACAGAAGGGGCAGGTGCCTTGTGCTATTTCAGCGGCCATGCACCAGTTTCCGATGAAGTCCTCCGCCCGTGCGGTGTCCCTGTCGGTGTTGTCCCTGAGCTTTTGCCTGGGGGCAGCTCCGGAAATGGCGATTGATCATGTTCCGTCCGCGAAAGCGGATGGAAGCATTTCGGTGACGTCTGACAGCCGCGAATACTGCCTTCGCCTGTCGCGAAATGTGCAGGAGCGGATGCAGACCCCGCATGGCATTCCTGTCAGTGCGATGGATGATGCACGTCATCTCCATGATACAGGCACAGCGCTGTGCAACGGCCAGCATGTGCGTGCAGGGATCGAGAGGCTTCGTCGTGCGTTGGTATTGCTGAACACCAGTCAGGAACGCCAGGTACATTTATGAAGCGTCTTTTTCTTCTCTGCTCCGCCGTCTTCTCTGCTGCCGCGCTGGCAGGGTCTGCCCATGCTGCCCATGCTGCCCATGCTGGGCCGGATAGCGGGACGAAACTGGAATTTACAACCGAAGGCCGGGCCCAGGGCGTACCTACACTCCTGACGATCCGACTGTTTGGTCATGCATCCAATGCTAACCCCGCGCAGGCACAGCAGATTCTGAACAGACAGATCGCTACGGCTATCAAGGCGGCGTCCGGTCAGGATGGTATCGAAGTTCGGGCGGGTTCTTACGGTATTTCGCAGGAATTTCCCGAGCATGGCACGGTGCACTGGAACGCGCGTCAGGACCTTACGCTTAGCGGAACGGACTCCGTTCGTCTGCTCGCAATTGCCGGAACCTTGCAGGAGCAGGGCCTGGCAATGGAAGGTTTGGACTGCTCCCTTGATCCGCAGACCCGCGATCACCTGATGCAGGATGCCCGCAAGCAGGCGCTGGAAAAAGTGCGTAAGGATGCTCAGGCTGATGCTGAAGCTCTGGGCTTACGATTTGTAGGCCTTACGAATGTGCGCGTTTCAACAACGGAACCCGGTCCAAGGCCTATGATGCTCATGGCGGCGCGCATGGCTTCGGCACCGACGCCTCCTCAGAGTTCGCCCGAGGAGCAGACCCTGCGCGTGACCGTATCGGTGCAGGCGAAACTGGTTCCCTGACATGCGTTCTGTGAACCCCGTCGTTACGGTTTATCATGACGGCGGATGTCCACTATGCAGACGCGAAATTGCACTTATGCGCAAGCTTGATAGGCGGAAAGCCATCCGCTTCGTGGATGTCACGAGCGGGAGCGCCTGCCCACTGGACCGCAAAACGCTCTTGGCGCGTTTTCACGCTGAAGAAGACGGGCGGCTATATTCTGGCGCAGCTGCATTTGCCGCGATGTGGCGTGCGATCCCACTGTTAAGGCCAATAGGTGTAGCCGCGCGCAATCCCGTTTTCCTGCGGATTCTGGAGACGCTTTATAAGGTGTTTCTCCGTTTCCGTCCGGCGCTTCAGAAACTGACCAGACGTTTTTCCTGAAGCATCAGGGGAAGAGATTCTGCTTCAGGAAATCTCTTCCAAGATTGGTGCCATTCAGGGACACGGTATGTCCCGTGTTCTCCTCAAGGACCAGCTCTGCCGCAAAGCCCATATCCCTCAGCAGCGCATGTGCCCGAATGCTTTCTTCAACGGGTATAACATTGTCTTCCCTGCCATGTATCAGCAATACGGGTGTATCGCAGCACGGATCATACGGGGCTGGCGTGGCCAGTCTTCCTGAATAGGCCAGCACCGCGCCAACCGGCCAGCGTCCACGTGCCACAGCATCCAGAGCCATGATGCTACCTTGAGAAAAGCCTGCAAATGCGACGTTTTGCAGCCTGCCAGTCATGCCATGCAGGTCAATGATGGCGCTTATTGTCTGATCGAACGATTTGCGTGCGGCTTTCACGCGTGCACCACGGTTTTTGGGTGTCACGTCTTTCACGCTGAACCACTGATGCCCAATTGGTCCCAGATCGAAGATGTCTGGAGCATCCGGTGTGGCGAAAGTGGTGTTGGGCAATGCTGATTTCCAGCGCTCTGAAAGCGGGGTCATTTCAAGGCCATGACCACCGACACCATGTAGAAGAATGACAAGTTTTTTTGACATCCTGACGCCTCCCCAGGCTTAGCGTAAGGGTTGTGAGCGTAGTCTCAGGATGTCTTTTGGGTCCAGATCCGGAAGATCGGGGCCAAGCGGAACAATGCCATTGGGATTAAGGGCCTTGATGGAATAATAGCCCTGTTTGATATGCGCGACACTGACTGTTTCGCGTATTCCGGGGATATGAAGCACGCGATGCATGTATGCGTTCAGGGCAGGATAATCCAGCAGACGCCGAAGATTGCATTTAAAAAGCCCATGATAAGCCGCATCAAAACGTACCAGTGTAACGAAGAGGCGGATATCGGCTTCCGTGAACGCATCTCCCAGCAGCCATGGGCCGCCTGCATCCAGTCTGGTTTGCAATGCATCAAGCGTTGAAAAAACGTCCAGAAACGCTTCCTCATACGCTGGTTGTGTGGTGGCAAATCCGGTGCGGTACACGCCGTTGTTCAGGTTCGGGTAGATCCAGTCATTCAGCGCGTCGATTTTATCGCGCAGGGCAGGTGGGTAGAGATCTATGCTTTCATCAGCCAGCTCCCCGAAACCTGAGTTGAAAATACGCAGGATGTCGGAGGATTCGTTATTGACGATCGTGCCGAGCTTTCGGTCCCACAATACTGGAACGGTCGCCCGGCCAGTATAATGTGGATCTGCACGGGTATAGAGTTCGTGCATGTACGTCGCACCGTTTATGGTGTCTTGCGTAGCGCCCGGATAGCCGCCGAATTTCCATCCCTCCTCGGTCAGGACAGGATTGACGATCGAGACGGAAACAATGTGTTCAAGCTTCTTGAGCTTTCGGGCGATCAGGGCCCGACAGGCCCAGGGGCAAATCAGCGCAGCGTACAGGTGGTAACGCCCTGCTTCTGCTGTGAAGTCGCCCTCGACATCGGGGGGGGATGAAGTTGGAGGTGTGATCAGGCTTCGGAAACCCGAAATCTGGCGCACGAAGCCACCTTTTTCATCCTTGGCCTGAACTGGCTGCCAGTTTTCTGACCATTTTCCGTCGACAAGCATGATCTATCCCTGCCGCAAGCTTTACTGGTGCGCAGTGAGGTCGAAATCGACCCCGACTTCAAGCGCAACCCATTGCCCGCTGACCCACGGCCCTTGCCCAACCCCAAAGTTGGTGCGAACGAGCTGCACATGGCCTGTTGCGTGTGCATCCTGCCCCTGCACGGCAAGTGTGAATGGCAGCGTCAGTGGTTTCGTGACATTGCGGATCGTCAGTTTGCCCTGGGCTTCGTAATGTCCCGCGCTGATCAGTCGGATGGAAGAGCTTTCGAATGTTGCTGTCGGAAAGGTGGACGTACTGAACCAGTCTTTTCCGGGGAGCGCACCATCGCGCTGTGCATCACCCGTAGCAGCGCTGGCCATGTCGATGGAGATCTGGATGTGGCCTGTCTCGGGGTGTTGCGGATCGAGAGAAATCGTTCCGCCGAATTTTCCAAAATGGCCTTTGAATGGCGTGCCAGTCTGGGTCCCGCTGAAACCCAGCGTGCTTTTTGCTCCGTCCAGAGTCCAGTCTGCGGCGCGCGCCGAATGACCTGAAAAAAGCAGTCCGATGGAAAGGGCGCTGACCGTCAGGGCATTGCGAAAGGTGAAGGTGGTGTGTGTCATGGTCATGCTTTCCGAACGGAAGGTGAGTGCGGGGTTTTGCTGAAGCGGGGGAGAAAGATCATGCGCCCTGCGACGCCGTCATGGAGGACGAAGCGGTGGCGCAGGACGGCTCCGATATGCGCCGCAAGGAGCGCAATCATCAGCCAGGCACCGTATTTGTGCAGCGCCGTCAGAATGCCTTCAGCAACATCCTTGTGGTCCATGTTTGGTAACACGGGCAGATCCGGCCACGGAATTTCCCCGAACAGAACCGTCGGGATCGAAAAGGCGGAAGCGGACACCACGCCCCAGCCGAGCAAGGGCAACCCGAGCATCAGCGCGTAGAGAGCGATATGCCCTGCATGTGCTGTCTTGCGCTCAATGCGTGGCATAGTTGCAGGCAAGGCAGGTGCAGCATGCGTCAGGCGCCAGATAATCCGCAGGATAACTGCAAAAAGGACAGTGATGCCGATGGATTTGTGCAGCTGGAAAAGCTGGAACATGCGCTGGGGCGGAAGGCCACCATGTTTCATGATCAGGCCAATACCCAGCAGGGCAAGGATACCAAGTGCCACGATCCAGTGCAGGATCATGGCGATTGTGGTGTAACGGCCGGCATTGCCGACCGCAGACGGCAATGCCGGCATTGGATCAACCCTGCTTTTCGAAAGCGCCAGCGATCGTCAGTGTGACGTCATCGCCAACCATTGGAACATAGGTCTTCACGCCGAATTCGGAACGCTTGATCTTACCCGTGGCGCGGAAACCGACTGTATAGGCCTTGTCGAGAGGATTGATGCCCGCGTTGATATACGTGACATGCAGGGTGACTGGCTTGGTCACGCCGTGGAGCGTGAAATCACCGGTGACCGTTGCCTTGTTTGCGCCAGCCGGAACAACCTTGGTGGAGACAAATGTCGCTTCCGGGAACTTGGTGGCGTCGAACCAGTCAGCGCCCTTGAGTTCGCCTGTCAGCTTGTCGCTGGTCGTCTGTACGCTTGCAACAGGAACATGAATGTTCAGGCTGGAATCCGCAGGATGTGCAGGGTCGAGTGTCAGCGTACCGGTAACGCCTGAGAACAGGCCATTATAGTCCGTGAAGCCGAAATGCAGTAACGAAAAGCCGATCTGCGTGTGGGATGTCTCGACGTTGTATGTGCCAGCCTGCACATCGCGAGGTGCTGTTGCTGCGGAGGCAGTGGAAAGCGATGCGACGAGGCCGAGAGCTGCGAGCGACGTGCCGAGGAACTTGTTGTTCATGTGTCTTATCCCGTTCAGTGGGGGCCGTTCCGGAGGAGCGGAACCCCGTTTATCTGGGAAGAAGATGTGCTCATTCCTGAAGTTTGATAATCAGCTTTTTTGGAAATTTATATCACACTGCTGGTGTGAGATTGGATGTCATTCCTTCCATCCGAGGATAATTGCAGGATTTAGGTTTCCGAAAGAGATGATACGGAAAACCCTGTGCATGAAAGGCTTTTGGACCGTAACAATACAGCCATTCTGCTGAAGAATTTCCCTGTATTCGGCAGGGTGCCGAATATCTTCAATCAGGATTTTTCCGCCAGGCTTCAGGACGCGGATAATTTCAAGAAGCGCCCGCTTTCTCTGATCGGCTTTGGCGATGTTGTGGATTGCAAGCGCCGAGATCACGATGTCCATCGACGCCCCTGCAAAGGGAAGCTCGCGCATGTCTGCCGTCCGGAACGATACACGATCGTTTACGCCCTCCTTGAGCGCATTGTCCTGTGCTGCCTGAGGGGAGTTGCCACTGAGATCGGATGTCTGCCAGATATCGATGCCGGTTACCTGCCCCTCCGGCAGGCGATGCGCCGCGCCAATCGCCAGCAGACCGCGCCCGCAGCCAATGTCCAGAACGTGTTCGTCTCCACGCCACACCAGCTTTCCCAGAAGTTTTTCGCGCTCTGGGACTTTTCGAAAACTGCTCCAGATCATGGCAAGGGTGCCAAAGGTCATGAAAGCAGCAGGCCATTCCATCCCATTGATGCGAAGCGGCATGGAATCCACAAAACTCAGGCCGTAAACCAGCCACAACAGCAGCGAAACAACCGCCATGTTGCGCACGACACCTGGTGCGTCGAGGCCATAGGGAAAGAGCTTTTTCATAGGGCGCATGTTCCAGTGGGATGAAAAACCAGCCTCGTCCCTGACAGTTGGAGCAGCTTATGCCGCGGCTGTCTTCATGCAAATCATCCCTGTGTGTCTGCGATGTGATTCGCCCGTCAGGATACGGCCATGAGGCGCAGATCTCCCGCCACGGCGGCTGTATTTATGCTCACCAGGCGCTCTTTCATCAGCCATTCCGGGCGTACGCTGTCTAGAGTGTGGATCGGAACAATTCGCCCCTCACGTGCCGTCAGTGTGGACGCAGCCTGCTGTGCGAGCGGAGAGTCGGCTTCCATCAGCATGGTCGAACATTCCGGCAGCGCACCCGGATCAACGCGCTGGACCCAGTCTTTCAGTCCTGCCGAAAGACGCGACATCCATTCCACAGCATGGTCCGGCCCTAGAACCAGCGCAACGTTCCCCGTGCCCAATGCCATACCCACAGCTCTCAGAATCGCGGGCCAGCTATCCCCGGCGCACAGGACTGGCCCACCGGGTACAAGACTGTAGGTTTCGGTCTCGCCGGACGAAGCAGGCAGCGTCATCGTCAGCCCGACCATACCGTGCGAGATGTCCTGTCTTATGCGTCTGGCAGAAACCGCGTCCCGGCTTTCGAGAAAGGTCACAAGGCTTCGGGCCGCATGAGGGATCATGCTTGCTGTCGTAGCGCCTTTGGGTACGTGCCAGGGATTAACCTGCGCGCTCATGCGTCTCAGCGCAAAAGGACCGCCCATCTTGGGACCCGTGCCCGACAAGCCATGCCCTCCGACGGGACGGGAGCCTGCCACGGCCCCCAGAAGTCCTCGGTTGACGTAAATATTTCCCGCAGTGCTGCGCGCTACCGCACGGTCGATGGTGGAAGACAAACGGGATTGGATGCCGAAAGCCAGCCCATATCCCGTGGCGTTCACTGCATCAATCACCCCGTCGAGTTCGCTGCGGGCATAGCGGCGGATATGCAGGACCGGACCAAAAATTTCGTTGCTGATATCTGCAACGCGCCCGATTTCAATCAGGGTGGGAGCTACAAAATGCCCATGGCGGCAGGTTTCTCCCGGTTCAAGGCTCCATATCGGCCGACCTGCCCGCCGCATGCGATCAATATGGTCCTCGATTTCAGCCTGAGCCTCCGAGGAAATAACCGGTCCTATATCCGTTAGAAGACGCGCAGGATTGCCGATCGAGAGTTCGCGCATGGCACCGCGCAGCCTCTCCAGAAACGCATCCGCACAGTCTTCCTGAACGAGCAGGATGCGGAGCGCTGCACAGTTCTGCCCGGAACTGTCGAACGCTGAGGAAATGATGTCGCGTATGGCCTGTTCGGGCAGGGCGGAACTGTCCACGAGCATCGCATTCTGCGCGCTCGTCTGCGTGATGAGTTGAACGGGCAGGCCGGTTCGTCCTACCCGCCCGAAAAGGCGGCGGGAGAGGTCTTTTGCGGCGGCTGTGGCGCCGGTGAACATGACTGCGTCCACACGCATGTCTTCCACGAGTGCGGTGCCCAGAGCTGCATCGCCGGGCAACATGTGCAGCGCTTCGGGAGGGACGCCCGCATCATGCAGGATCTGCGTCGCGCGGGCTGCGATCATAGGAGTTTGCTCGGCTGGCTTGGCAATGACGGCATTGCCCGCAGCCAGCGCGGAAGCAACCTGCCCCGTAAAGACGGAAAGCGGCGCATTCCAGGGGCTCAGACACGCCACAATCCCCAATGGCGCCACCTGCACGCGATGATCACGCCCTCGCAGACGCTCTGCATCATATCGCAGCAGATCGACCGCCTCCCGCAGCTCACGAACAGCGCTGGAGAGCGTTTTGCCTGCCTCGCGGATCAGAAGAGCCAGAAGCTCAAAGCTTGCGGCTTCCATAAGGTCTGCAGTGCGATCCAGAACCCGGGTCCGCTGTTCGGGCGATTGCAGGGACCATGCCGTCAGGCCCTGTTCCGCAGAAAGCAGTGCTGTGGTGAGTGTCTCGCCATCTGCTTCCACAACTTCCGCAACACGATCATTGCGCTCCGCGGGGTTGTAGAGAATGCGCGGACGTCTTGTTGGGGCAGGCGCGTCCGGCGTCATTGGTTCCAGTCGATAGACGGAGCCAGCACGATCAATGGACGTTTCAAATGACCGCAGGGTTTGCTCGTCCGTAATGTCAAAGCCTGCTGAGTTCCGATGTCCTGGTTCAAACAGGTCTGAAGGAGCGCGAATGGATGGATTTGCACATTCGGATGCAGGGATTGCCCGCGCGGCCCTTACTGGATCGACAATCAGTGCTTCGACCGATACGGCCTGAGACGCAACCTGATTGATGAAAGAAGAGCCAGCACCATTTTCAACAAACCGGCGAAGAAGATAGCCAAGTAGTGTTTCGTAGGTGCCAACCGGCACATACACCCGGCAGGGTACGTCGAGGCCTGATGGGCTCAGAACTTCCCGAGACAGTGTTTCCGCCATGCCATGCAGGCACTGGAATTCGTAGCGGCCAGCCTGAAAGGGGCCTGCGATTGTGTGGATATGTGCGATCGTCTGGGCATTGTGCGTCGCGAACTGGGGATAGATTTCTGCTGGTGCGCTCAGCATGCGACGGGCGCAGGCGAGATAGCTCAGATCCGTATGGCATTTGCGCGTAAAAACCGGGAAATCCAGCCCCTCCACCTGTGCACGCCGGATCTCGCGGTTCCAGTAGGCGCCCTTGACGAGCCTGACCATAATCCGCCGGTGCGTACGAGCGCCGATATCGATCAGGATATTCAGGAGTTCCGGTGCGCAGCGATTATAGGCCTGAAGTGCGAAGCCCAGACCATTCCAACCCTCCAGTTCCGGCAACGTGCACAGCGCTTCGAACACGTCGAGCGCGATATCCAGACGTTCGCTTTCTTCCGCATCGATCATGAGACCGATATCCAAATGCCGTGCGCGGATGGCCAGCCTCTGAAGGACAGGCAGGAGTTCATCCATGATGCGCGCGCGTTTCGTGCGGCTGAAACGTGGATGCAGTCCCGAAAGCTTCAGGGACAGGCTGGGGCGCTCATGGATCGTTCCCGAAACACCGGCATGTTGCCCAAGCGCCTCAAGCGCCTGCTCACATCGCTCCAGAAAAGCTGAGGCATCCGTGGCCGTAAGGGCAGACTCTCCAAGCATGTCATAGGAAAAAGTAAATCCGCGTGCTGCCTGTTCCCGACTGGCCTTCAGGGCTGCGTGAATGTTTTCTCTGGGAACGAACTGGCTGCCCATCATGCGAATGGTGCGGTCCATCGCACGCCGGATCATGGGTGCGCTTGTCAGTGATGTCAGGCTCCGGAGACTGAAGCCCTTTGAAGCCGTCAGGCGCCCTGCCAGAGACATGCCTTTGGCAGCCGCATTGACCAGTAGTGATTTGTCGCGCCCGATGTTGCGTGCCCAGTCTCCTTTCCCGACCTGATCTCGGATCAGGGCATCCTGCGTGGCTGTGTCGGGAATACGTAGCAGGGCTTCAGCCAGTCGTAGCAGAGACTGACCTTCCGCAGAGCCGAGGGGAAATGCCTGCATCAGGCTCTCCAGCGCTCCGGGATCACGCTCGCGCATCTGAAGAGAAAGCCTGCGCGCGAGATCCGATACCTGCAGCGCCTGTTCGCCATCGGGTGTTGCGTCTGCCATCAGCGCTGCAACGCATTCCGCCTCCGGCCTGCAACGCGCTGCGGACAGAGCATCCCGCAGGGCTGAAGGCACCGGGCGTGAAAGCAGAAACTCGGAAAACACGTCGAGTGAGCGCGGTAGCGGCTTCGTCGTCGGGTGGGGCATGTTGTCCATCCAGTCCAGGCGAACAAAGCCTGTGGCGGCTTCGTAACTATGGGCGGTCTATCAATTTGGTGAGGGAAGTGAAGGGGTAAAAAGCCTTTTCTGCCTTTAGAGTTTCCTTAAGGAAGCTCAGGCAGTGTGGCGTGGAAAGGATACCCCATGCCCCATAGCCAGCTCGAAACGTCTCTTGAGCAGACCGCCTGCGCCACTTCAGGGAGGAGAGAGGAGCTCGAGAATGCGGAGTTGCTGTTTGGCAGCGGATTGCTCGACGAGGCGCGGAATTCTGCGTTAGCGGCCATGGAAGAGTTCCCGCTTCCTGCGTCTCTGATGTTGGGGCGGATTGCGCTTCGGTCGCAGAATTTTGTGGAGGCTGACTACTATTTCCGCAGGGCGCTCGAATGTGAGCATTCAGCCACAACGCGCCTCTTTCTCGTCGCAGCATTGACTGGTGCGCGGCGCCCGCACGAGGCACTTTCGGAACTGGGTGTTGCTATTCGGGAACTGCCCGAAACTGCCCGAATGATGTTTCAGGTTGGTGGTCTTTATGAAGCTCTGGAACAATTCGAGGATGCCGAGGCTTTTTACGAGCGAAGCCTGAAAAAGCAGCCCGCTCCACGCGTGCAGCATCGTCTGGGAACGGTACTGCTGATGCAAAACCGTGTGGCA
>Ga0157363_1005417_pt1 | contig 11888 bp, 5 predicted proteins | sample AttsexASBM1_FD_111477 | JGI IMG/M metagenome (GOLD analysis project Ga0157363, IMG submission 111477) | Fungus gardens microbial communities from leaf cutter ant in Ribeirão Preto, State of São Paulo, Brazil - Atta sexdens ASBM1 | ecosystem: Host-associated > Fungi > Mycelium > Unclassified ...
CCTAAACGAATTCTACTCGCCCGACCACTCTTGCTGCGGACTGTACGGCCTTAACGTTAACCCTTTCGTTCGTTCACCTACACCCACACCCGCGACTGGCGCAACACCTGTTTCCCGAATGAGGAGAACCCGAAATTGAACGTTCTTGCGCCGACTATGCAGTCCGATCTGCCGTTCTATTAGTTTCGGTTCTTCCTCACCACGCTAAGGAAGAATCGGAGTAGTGATTGAACTGCTCTCGTATGTACCGTCGTGCGATATTTGCGAACGCGATATTTTGAATTCTTTTCTCGAGATTCTCGTTATCGAGAATCGGAAGATCGATGAAGCGGATAATAAATCGTAAGCACCAAACATCGAAATAATCACCTACAATTGACAGAATGTTTAAAAACACGTGATGGATTGTAAATGTACTACAGATGTACTAAATATATTGCAGAGATCGTAAAATTACATGTTCAATCATGTTGCATTCATGTAAAACATATGCGTGCGCGCTATAACGATAAATCTAAATCAGGCTGAGAAGGAGCTAGGTTACAAATTTCGTCGAGTTCCAAGTTCTCACGCTGGTTTCAGAATTGGAGCTTATAGTATCGGTCAGTAGGTCAAGTTGCACCGCACCTTCGTTCCGCGATTATAAACGTTGGCTCTCGGCCTTGCAGTACCACGACCTTGGTAACTTCTAATCGCCAAGTTCAACTACCACTACAACTCAGATTAGACGATATATAACACCATAATACAATTTCGCGCGTCTCCTCGATTTATAAGTGTTATAATTTCGCCTTAATATATATATATATATATATATATAAAAGTTACCGCAACAAAGAGATACGAGGATCAATTGAACCGCACGTGTTATGAAATTTGTGCCGAAACTGTGAAAAAGAATATAATATCTTAGAACATTTTTACTGTTAACAAGAATTGCAAAAGTATGTGTGTGTTTCTTCCCTACCGTTTTTATTTAAAATATAAATGACATTAAATATACACTGTTTAATCTATAGATTCAAATTTAATCTAATTTAAATCGCCATTGCTTCTACTCAATAAATCGTTATTTTTTTACTAAAATAATGGATAAATTTGACACTATACATACAGTGTCAAATTAACACTACAGAGTGTCAAATTTATCCATTGTTTTAAAAAATAACAATATATTGAAAATAACAATATATAGAAGCAATGGCAACTGAAATTAGATTAAATTTGACACTACAGATTTAACAGTGTATTATTATTTCATTGAACTTATTGTCATTTAAACGATTCTTCTATATTAATAAAAATTGGTTTCTTACAATATAATATTCTTTATATTTATTATGAGATTTCCTCACCTCTCGTTTACTTTTCAATATAATAAATATTTTTATAAGTTTTTAAATATTCAAATCTTTTACAAAACAATCAATATCCGAGAAGACGAGGTAATCTCTTCAGTTTCGGCAATGCGAAAACGATGGCGATCGACTACGAAATGTGCGGCGGTCAGGGTCGATCTGCCATCCTCCGTTGCTCGGTGAAAAGTACAGCGTACCAACTAACCCCGGCAGTTCTTCTCGCAGATCTTCATGCACAAGAGCGCGATGCAGATGCACGCGAGGGAGCTGGGCGCGGGTGCACTGACGGCGAGGCCCGGCGGCGGCGTCGCCGGTGGTTTGGCCGGTCTGGGTGTCGGTGTCGGCGTCGGCGTCGGACCAGGCGGCATGATCACCAGCAACGAAGTTAAGCCGCACCAGTGCCAGCAGTGCCTCAAGTCGTTCTCCAGCAATCACCAACTCGTGCAACACATCAGGGTCCATACCGGCGAGAAGCCGTACAAATGCAGCTACTGCGACCGCAGGTTCAAGCAGCTCAGCCACGTGCAACAGCATACACGACTGCATACGGGTGAGTGGCTCCCTTGTTCATTTGTTGTTGTTGTTAACAACATCGGGTCGGCGCGTAAGCTTTTTCCTCGATTACGCCCGATTAAAGTTGACCGCCGCGTAATCGGCACCGCCCGTAAATTAATGCAGAATAATATGCGTTAAGCTCTGGTACCCCACCACACCGCTGCCCAGGGCTCGTCGTCGTTATAGAACTCACGCCGAGTTATTGGTCAATAAATTAGTGCACGAATATATATTGCTGTTATAGTAAATTCTATGAATACTATATCGTCCGGGCTATAGCCAATAATCAATAAATTAATATGCAGTTATTGTCTGTACGGGCAATCATGCGTCCCGATTGTGACTAACTTCAATGCGCGCCGGTGCGAAATTGCTTTGTGCATGCAACATGCGTGCAAGTAAAATATTCCTATGTTCTCATAGATACGGTCGAACGAACGAACGAATGCATCCTATCGCCCTGCGTACTGCTCTTTCGCGCCCCGCGAGGCTTCCGATATTTGGATAACAATGCATCCGCGTAGGAAGCAGCATGCGACTAAAATAACATCGACCAGACCGGATCAGGCATGAAGGATTTGCAATAATGAGAAAACCTGATCTGGCTGCAAAGGCAATCCAATGGGTCGCGTCCGGGTAGAAAGAATTTCATTAAGGGATGAGCGTAGTCACTCGGAAGGTATTAGACTCGCAAGCGAACGCCGAACGGTCAGCGCCGCGCGCACGACTACTAGCCCCTTGGAAAAATCTCGTTGACCTTAACGAAGATTTGCTTTTGCGAGGCAATGGAAAAAAAAACAAAGAACGAGGAAAAAAACGCCCCGCCTCGGGTATTCGAGCTATTTAATCGAATTGTCCGAATCCGTGCGGAGCAAACGAGAGATACGAAACCCTCAGTAACAATCGATCCGGGAAAAGGCTTATTGACAAAGTAAACGGATCCTCAACGTTTCTTTGCCGGCGTAACGAATCGTTCTCTCAAATCGTCTTCGACGAATCAGGAAGAGAATCGTCTTGCGCGATGTAGATCATAGGATACTCGTGATTTCGCTTGAACCGAGCCTTCGTACACCGAACAGTTTATAAAAATAGACGAATTGCGAATTTGACGAGAATATCCAGTATAACCTGATTTTCCATGTTGGCGTTACTAATCTTTTTATTTATTTCCACGTCGCGCTACTTCGGCCCAACTTGTCGTTTCTTAACTGTAAATAGCAGCGAAAGAAAGACTCGCATTGATTTTAGCTGGCCCATCTTCTGTCTTCTTGCTTCACATTCTCTCTCTCTCTCTCTCTCTCTCTCTCTCTCTCTTTCTCGCGCGCGCGCTCTCTCTGGATCTCTTTCTCTCGCCCTCTGTTGCGACCACCCACGTCCAAATAACTACTGCTCAGCCACCCCTTACATTAATAACCGCCCTTCCTCACATATCCCACCCTTCGTCATCGTCCTCCTTCGTAGGGTGGTGCTCGAGTTGGGCGTGTATGCACACGCGTACGTAAAGGGTCGCTTTGGATTTCTACACTTCTACCGATAAAATGTTTTAAATGTACCCGTATGTGCAGCCCCCGACCTCGGTTGCACCGAGGGAGAGGGTGCAAACCTTGCAACGGTATCTCGTGACGAACTGCGAACGCTCGGAGCCAAGTTTAGCCACAAATCGAAATATTTCTATTTTCGAATGTCTTAAGGAGAAATGATTGGACGGTGTAAAATTTATAACCATACAACATGCAAACTCAACAAGCTTGTTGACTCTCTGTAAATCATAAATGTTATTTCTTGCCAACCAGCGCTCGATAATTTGTCTTAGTCATAATTAGTTGCAAATTTTACTATTTATTGCAATTCCAATCATTCTTTCGTTAATAAAATTTTTCCAGAATTAATGTAAATGTAACGTAAAAAATTAATGAAGTACAAAAATATAGAAAGTAGAAGCCAAATAAATTCATTACAAGATACTTTATGTATTGAACAAAAATCGCAATTTCAAAATTATATTCATTTAATTTTCTGTTAATTTTGTTAAGCTCTACCGTTCTTGCAGCGCAAGATTACATCCTATGTATATATAGCTGTACAACATATATAAATAATATGCAGGTATAAACAGGGAAAGCAATAATACGTTAGCACGTACTAATTAATATCGAAGTAATGCGAATGCAAAGCGGCATACTCGGAAACCGCGCGCATTTTTGCAACGGAACAATCCCGTTATAGCGTTTGCACCGTGTATTGATTTCTCATTTCGATGAAATTCTGGCGCGGCGGGGCACGCGGCGATTGGTCGTTCGTGTTCAAAAATCGGCGGGAATTCGCCGGCGTGCCGATGTGCCCCCTTCCTCCTCTACCGTTCTATCGCTCCGCAAATATGCACACGAGTTACATCGTTCGCGCGCATATATGCACGCATGTCTATATATTATACATATAATTCATTAACCGAAATTTACACGAGAACGCACGATCGGTAAAATCCATAGGGTGGGAGAGCGAAACGAAAGAATGGATACGATGGAGGGGAAGCAAGCGGCAACAGAGAATATAATATCGACGAGTGTCCACGATATCGATAGCTGGTCAATATCTGTAGCCTAGACAAATACCTGGCGAGGGTGCGGAGTGTAAGAGAGAGAGAGAGAGAGAGAGAGAGAGAGAGAGAGAGAGAGAACGAGAATGAGGGTGAGCGAGTCCGTTCACCCCCTCTCGTATCAACGGCGCGCAAGGATGACCAAACGGCCGAGCCAATGAGAGTTTGGTTCGCCCCACCGGGGTAGCCGCGTGCGAAAAAGCGCGGGAATTTTTCGATCGTCCGATCGCTCAATAATGGAACCGAAGTTACGTGCCGCCACCGTCGCAAGCGCACACGACCGCGCGAGCGCGGTCGTATGTATATTCACCTACGACACACGCAACACACACATACACACACACACACACATACACACACACATACACTTACATACACACATACACACGCATGCATGCACATGTGAGCGTATGCGACGATCGGGATGCACCCCTGGAGAGAGAAAGAGAAATAGAGAGCAAGAGAGAGAGAGAGAGAGAGAGAGAGAGACAGAGAGAGAAGGACAGATAGAGTTCGTATGTATAGCAGGCCAGAGGCTATACCAAAGATTATCCCTTCGGCAGCAAGCAAAACTCAATTTCCCGGCCAAAATCTAATGATCGACCGCCCTACGCGCCAGGAACTAATCGGTTTTCCTGGAGCCGCTAACTAGGCGCGTGTGTTGGCTGCGAAAATCGCCGCTCGAAAAGCGGCGCAGATAGAATGGCGTAGAACAATCTCAAAGGACTATACGGAATTGCGATTGTTATATGCTGCGAAAGCCCCTAATCTAGGCGTCCATTTGGTAACATCTATGACCTAATGATCCGTCTATGAGCATAATTCGCGCAATGAAAGACGCCGATGCGTAATACCCACGTTACTGATAACACATCGGTATTCTCCCTCGAGCGACTACGTAACTATACCTACTCACATTGGATGTAATTTCTAAAGGGATTCTCGCGGAATGGAGCACGCGGTTTCGCATCCATCGGAAGGATCACAAAGTGCGTTGAAAAGGAGACTAACCCATCGAGAGGGCGTCGCCGCAACGATGATAGTGGTGCTTGAAAAAAGGAGCACGTTCTACCGAAGAAATTGACCGGACAATTTTAAAGCTCACTTAATACTGCGAAAAATTGCCGTTTCGTCGGCGCATGAATAAAAATTAAGGCTTCTGGTTCTCGACCTCCGTTTCCAACCATCTCTGCTTCTGCGCGTGGAACAGTTTGGAAACGAGCTTGCATATCCGTATTTACGAGGTGCCACGGGTAAAATGAGAAAAAGGACGAACGTTCCCAGATTCAGACTCTGAAAGTCTTCCTTTCGTCCGACGCACTCTCACTTCCGCAAACCTCGCTTCCTCGACCTTCTAGCGGCAGCAACCTGTTCCGGGTCCGCACGTTTTTCCATCCTTCTCACACTTTTAATTCGCTAATTTCGCCGGTTAAGAATTCATGCGGTGGAATACCTCTCGGCGGACGTCTCGAGAAAAATCAAAGCGATGAGAAAGCAGCGCAAGGGGGGTCCCGGGGGGTCGAGAGAGCACTGCGGAAAAGAGCGACGCCAGTGGTCCCTTTATCACAAATAGCGCCGAATGAAAGATTAAACAACGGCACGGCAAACACTTTGAGCACGAGAAATAAAAATTACGAACGAGATGACAGAGGAAACGACAAGTTACGAAACGAGTTTTTGCCCAAAAATATTCTTTTTCCAGCGGCCACATACCGCGGATTCGCGATGAAATTATCGATGAAATCTTTGCATTTCGACAATATTTTAAACCCGGAAGTTAATTAATTTTCGTTGATTAATATCGCAAGCTAATCAGCCGACCTATAGCCTCGCTATGAATGTTTTAACAGAACGAGCGTTAGTTCTAATATCAGCTCGCGTTCAACGCAGCATACTCGTAAATTACTCGTACGCCAGAATTCATGCATTCATGCAATTTTGCGAGCGATGTAACCGGCCCGTGTTTAGTAATTAACACACTCAACTTTAGCTTCGCCACCGCAGTGACTTAAAAAGACACAATTATCGATAGACACTGAAGTTTCACGATCTTTTTTCTTGCACAACTGGCTTCATAAAAATTTCATCACATTGAGATACAACTAATATATTTACAAGATTTGAAAATATTCATCACAAAAAATATTATTTAAATAAATATTTATTTATGTGATGCTGAGACAGCCTTCATGATTTTTCACAATAAAAAAATCGCTCCGCTTTATGTTTCTTTTATATCGCGATTAAGGAGATCCTAAAGTAGTCTGTGATTATTTTTCAAATGACAATTTTTTTAACTGCCTTTGTATTGAATATACAGAGATTAAAAAATTTTTTTCCACAATTAAAATATAAACAATAATGTATTATAATAAACAGGTTGATTTTATGTCAAAAACGAAAAAAAAGTTAAAAAAATACAGTTTTTTTATCAGTTTTTGACATCAAACAATATTTGCTTTTATTATATAAAAGTACATATGTACATATCTTTAAACTAGGGATTATATGAACAAATAATATTAGGTTCTTAGAATTAGGCTTAGATATTTATTTAATAAAAACATTGGGGTCTTAAAATTAAGTTTAGATATTTATTTAATATAAAAAATTAGTTAGAAAATTCGTAGATATGAGTGTGTGCTATATTGACATAATAATATGTGATGTAGTGATCATCTTAAATATATTTCTCCCCTTATCCGTTAAAATATCGGTAAACTCCGGTGGGAAGATACAACTTCGGAGGAAGAAAAGAAAAATGATTAAGCCGGTATGAACGCCGTATGGTCGAAGACCGTGGTCGAAGAAATGAACGTACAGTCACGGCGCATATGCATAGCCTATCGACGCGCGCATCAGCCTATTCTAATTTTCTACCAACCCTTCCGCGGCGGTTCCGCATTTTTTCCGTGAGGGTTAATTTGAATAGAGTCTCTACCGTGGGGATGTGAGGAGGGAGGACGATATATACGCCTACGCTTTTTTTTCTCGTCTCGACCTTGGATCGTATCGAACGAAATGATTCGACAATAGACTGACCGTCAATCTTTTTTATATGCCTGTCAAGCCCCGCTGTTGCGGGGTGCGATCACGTCCGTTATCGATTATGAGACCGCGACGAAATGACGACCGGAGCATGATCGCGAATCGCCTTGGCAATTTTTCCGACTTATTGCGAGCCTGCCCGTGCGCCGATTGTCACCGCGCGGCTGTTTGTGATACAAGATAAGAAATCTCGGTGCAATATTTGCACGACGCTCTGTTGACAGATCCGAATGGCGGACTAATAGCCGGTAAATTGACATTTTTGCGCAACATCGTAGCGATAAAAAATTCTGAGAAATAGATGAATTAAAAACGCACGTTTGAATTTATTTTACGAAACTGTAAATTTTCTGATCGTCGAAGTAATCAAGTTTAAACTTTTGCAAAATAAAAAAATTATAACGCAATATAATTTTTACTTCTTTTTTTTGTTTTTCTTAGCATTATTAATTATACGAAGGAATGATTGCGAGATATAAGTACCACGTTCTCGAATTGCTTCTCAAACAAGGAACAACGGTTAAGTCCTTTTTCACGGAGACTCGACGAGTCTCCTACCTTTTTGTCCAACACCTTGTACGGCCTTAGTGGTCGATGAAACTAATTACGCGGATGGCAAAACGTGGGCTATAGTATGCATATTGTGGGGTATAGTGCACTTACTTCGTTTTTTCCCACCCGCAGTTAATTAAAATTTAATGGGAAGGGAAACCGCGAGGAGCTCGCCTAGCCGGACAAATCACGTGACTCTCGAGAGTTCTCCGCAGAGTTTAGTTATGAAGAAAGGAAGCGAGATACTTTTAGATGGAATTTAACGCTTCTCGCGAATAGCCTGCATTTAATGCACGAGCCGATTTAATAATCGGATTGCGCCTTAATATCGGATACTTGGTATATTTTAACACTATCGTATCAAAACGTGTCAGTTTCATAATTTAATTAAAGTTAAAGAAGCAAAATCGTAAAATACATACGCGAGAGTAAATGCTTTTAATACCGCGGCGAAACTCGGAGCAGACCAAGTTATTATATTTCATCATTGTACGTATTCTTCATAGACGTTTTTCAAGGCGCGTTCACTTTTTCCGCAACACGCAAATCCGCAACGCGTCCTGAGATTGTTGCCATGAGAGTGATTTTTTTCCGCGGCTATCTTATCGCTCGCAGCTGATATAGAATAGTCCGAGATGCAGCTAGAAGTAATAAGTATTCGTTGAAGTATAAAAAGCAAGGTCGCGTTAGTTTTCATGCTCTCGTGAATTCATTTATTTAGGGCGATGTAAAAGTGACATCGCTTCTCTACCCATTAATGATCGCATTTTGAATAAACGTTCGCACTTTCGAAAGTATAACCATTAAAAATGACGCCCGAGACTGTCGGTAAATCGAGACGATTTCAGAAACGACGAGGTTCGTGATTCTCGCAAGACGCTTAAAGAGACACCGCCGTTTTAATCTTTGAATTCGGCCGAAAGTTCACCCTTGCTTTACTGACTTACTTTCGCAACCCTTTCGCGAGCGGAGACGCTCCTTCGAGATTCTCCTCTAGCAAGACGAAATCCCTCTCTACGACGAAACATAAGTAACATCGTCGAAACAAAAGGAATATTTGAAATACAAATAAAATATCCGCGTTGGCTTCTTCCGGCGCAGATTAATTATTTTACAGGAAACTTCATTTTCGAAATCTTGTCATTTTCATCAACGGAGAAATGCTTTTCGAAAAATGTATATATTAATATAAATAGATGTCAAATGCGCAAAAATAATGTTTCGCAGTTATTTATTCGTAATTGAATTCTCTCTAAGTGCTCGCTAATGGATGTTATTCATTTCCAACGAGCGCCATGAATAACAATATTTGTGATATATTTGTTCGGAGCATAAAAATCGCGTCGCCTCGCCTCAAGAGAAAAAAAGTTTTGGGTGGAGAACTGAATTTCGAATATGTATAATGGCTGTAAGTCGAACCTTTCCGTCGTATTTGTCTCGCAATATGCTGCCGTGTGTAATTACACTTATACGGCGCGCCATGGTGAACGGTGTTACACCTAACGAAATGTAGATTAACTTTCTAATCTGGCACGAAAGCCGGACTTTTTGCGCAAAATCAGATACGATCCTCGAGTGCGCACCGCGAGCGCTATCACATTTTAACGCGCCGCGGAGAACCGGTCAGTGGGTTAAGGATACTTAATGTTTCTTAGCCTCGGATGCAATAACTTCGCGCCGACAAATGCCACGATGAAGCATCAACGTTTCTCTCTTTTCATCCTTTTTTTTTCATTTTCCTTTTCATCCACGTTATCGATAGTTATTAGAAGCGCGCGCATGATGCGAGATAGGTAATCCACGCCGACAGCGCGACGACGTATATTTATTTTGCATCTGCAATTACTCCGATTACCGATGACGCGTTCCGCGAACTATCGCATCGGCTGTCCAATAATCCAATAAAGAGAATGAAAGCTGTACAAAATGAAAACCGTCCACACTGACAGTCTGGAAAAAAAATGCATCTTTAAGTGGAACAAATAGATACCGCCGATGCAGCACCACGATTATCGCGGAAACATTAGCATTGCAAAACACGAATCTGTATATGATTGCATTAACACTTGTGTTTTATTAATATTATTAATGACTTAGTAATATTAATCACTCTGTCTGAGATTACGGCAGATTTCGTTTTTATACATAACTAATTTATTGATCACGATACCAAAAGAGACACCAATTAAGACTCTTGGATTTGTCGAATATACGGAGAATTTCAACAATATACTATTTCAGCTATAAATAAAGAAAAGTACATATCTTTCTTCTCTCGGAAATATACATAATTAATTCGAAGTCGTCACAGCGCATCCAAGTTTCGCGATAATATAGCGCTGATAATATTTTCCATCTCCACAAAGAAGAGATGCATCTCTTTATCGGCGCCGCGGCTAACCGATGCTGAGCCACGGACTGGAAAGATTTACGCGGACCATTTATATCAGCCGCTCTCGAGGCCGGCGGGTCAAGAATATTGAGCACGGCCGGCCGTAAAATAAGATATAGATTTCCATCTAGTAAACTTTCTACACGGCATGTGTGGGAGGTAACGCGCGGGACGCCATACGGCATACGAGAACACGGCGGATCTCCGCCGTCTTACGTCGGAAACTTCGGGGCCCAGTCTTGTGTGCGCGCACGATACGTGTCCGCGTTATACCACGCTCTACCTATTACACGTGAATGTACGTGAACGTACGTCAACGTACTCGTCGTGTGCGGCAGGCTTGAAGGCGCGTAGACGATGCGCGAGCTTAAGCCTCAACTGAACTCGCTTTCTCGCATAGATCCATTTCTCAACGCGTCATGACTCCATAATATCGTGTCCATTCTATTCGAGATTTTATACTTTGAAAACGCACACACATACAAGACGATCTTATATTATATCTTGGCAAATTTTTCACTTTTCAATCGAATTTTACCTATAATTAGAGCCGTTCGAAATGGCTCGTTATTAATTCAGTTATACGTCAACCTCATCGAGGAATCAAAGGTCGTTCAACTGGTAACTTGGGGTGGAGAGAGAGAGTATAGCCTCCCAGGATCTTACGAACAAATGGCTCGCGATGAAAAATCGTAAAGACACGAGGGCCATCACGACTTAGCTCTGGCCACTCGACAGGCTGAGCGTTCGTTCTGAGACATTAATTTTTACCCCTTTTTACCCTGGTCTGCCTAATGACTCGAGGTTCGCCGTCCTACGACGAGAAGGAGAGGGAGAGAGACAGAAAGAGAAAGAGACAAAGAAAAAAAGGTCTCGACGAAATGCCTGTTAAGCGACGAGAGATTGTCGTTAGAGGAAAGGGGCGATGATCTTGTCCTGCATCCAGAAACGATCGTTAACTATTCTCGGACGGATGCGGATGGGTGGAAGAAAGCAGGCGCCGCGTGTTATACTCTTCTTCCGGTGTGTTATATAATTCGTCCTCCTTTTTTCCTCTCTCCTTGACTAGAAACGCGAAGACCACTTCAACCCCTCGTTTCCGCAGGCCCTCCCCGCTCGACTCGACTCGACTCGTTTTCAACCCCCTTCGCTACTGAGAGAGAGAGAGAGAGAGAGAGAGAGAAAGAGAGAGAAAGAGAGAGCGAGCGGCGACATCGTCTCGGCGACAATGGGTCTCATCAGGCATCGGGAATAAATTATGCTCGGCTGAGCCCGCGAGAAAAATTACGGGCCGTCCTGAAATTAGAGCTCGTCGCGCGGTGGCAAAGAAGAAAAGTTGTTCTCAAAGTATTCTGCTCGATGAGTTTTTTGTCTGCGGAAGTAGAAA
>Ga0157363_1005418_pt1 | contig 11887 bp, 12 predicted proteins | sample AttsexASBM1_FD_111477 | JGI IMG/M metagenome (GOLD analysis project Ga0157363, IMG submission 111477) | Fungus gardens microbial communities from leaf cutter ant in Ribeirão Preto, State of São Paulo, Brazil - Atta sexdens ASBM1 | ecosystem: Host-associated > Fungi > Mycelium > Unclassified ...
AGAAATCTCTAGAGATTCTCAGCTATCTCTAATATGTTTGCTCTAAGGCCAACTGTATTGTTGATGTTGTATAGGAGTAATCCCTTTGTCCATACATTACATGTCTTCCACTCACTGGCTAATGAGTTTTTAGAGTCCTAAGAGGTGAATTAAGATACTGCTATATTAGAAATAATTTTTGGCTTTGTAGTTGCATTCGAGTTGGGGAAGATCAGATGATAGCATTAACTTTATTAGTATAGTAGGATTCTTTATAGAACTGTTTAGGTATCCCATTGCTCTTCACATCTCAGCCATTATAATTACAAGGTTTTTGAAGGTGATCCAATTTATTCTGTTAAATTTGTTCTCCTGACATTTCTTCATTATGTAGACATAGACTTCTTATTGTCTATAGATATCACATCCTATATTCTAATCACATCTGTTCCAACTCACAGATAACTCATACTTTCTCATTCATACTTTCAAATCTCTTCTAGTGCTCATACCTCTCGATTTCACCTTGGATATTCTTGCTAGTTTATGTTAACTCTATAGATTTCTATCCTCTAACATCTGAGAATTACTAGAAATTAGAGTAACTTGCTTAGTAGTTATATTCCAGATAGCTATTTTAGATATACTAACTAAGTATATAATCTAATAGTTTACACTGTGGTAATCATCCTAAAAAGCTCTCTTTCAGTATTAGCAATAACATACCTCACCATTTTCCAGTAGTTTTCCACTCCCTAAATTCTCAAGTCAAGTCCTAATTCAAAATATACAACCTATGCAACTAGTAGAGACATAGTATATAATGTTAAAGTTATAAACAATAGACTCTGTTTTATTTTAATTTTATTTTATTTAAGGTTAGGGTTAATATAATGTCACATGTCACAGAAGAACATCAAAGATTCTAGAACAATAATATCATATCATATATCAATAGTATGTAATATATATAGCTTTTAAAATAGATTAAATTTCATGTAGCATAGACCATTAGTCTAGCAAATATAAGTAGGATACATTGTATCTAGGAACTCTATTAAAATTGTAATTATCCAATCCAAGATTGTTCTTTCACTCTTATTCTAGAGCTTAAGTCTTAACACATAAGCTAAAGCCAAAGGACATTCTGATCTGCCTTCTATGTTTTCAGATAATGTATAATCACTTATTTTAGACTTCTGAGATGCTTTAACAGATCTTGGATAAACAAGATGTGAACTATGTCTAATAATAGATATACTAGTAGTAGATACAAAACTATCTTTATGCTTTACTGATTGACTATTATTTTTTCTCTTACTCAGGTTTTTGCCTAAGTTGTGTTATTGTTAAAGACAAATTGCACTTGCTGTGTTATCTATGATAGCAGCACAAAAGGTGGAACAAAAGAGTGACTTAGCAAGCCAAGTTGTAAGAAAGGAGCCAGAAGTAATACTACATGAATAAGACAATCTTGGCTTCAATAAATAATTGTTGTATCTAGCCTGTATGTTATGTGGACATAACTTCAGATAGTGGAAATTTAGACAGAAGTATGTGAGTGTGGCATAGTTCAAGTTGATTATCAGACTGGAGAACAGTATATAGTAGCTATATTCTTAGATATAGAAGTAATAATCCAATAATATTCTACTACTGTATATACTCTAGGTGGTCAGGCACTATAAGAGTTGTCATTTGGACTTCATGAAATTGATGAGAAATACAGAGTTTTTGGTTCTTGAATTAATAGTGATTAGAAATAAAGTGTTATCTACACTAGAAGAGTGTAGATGTTGGAGGGTATATGATAGTATCCCTTCCTTAGAGTCTCAAGGGCTTGGCCCTAGTTGTGCAGGGAGTATTGAGTACTGTGATTTCTGCTCCTAATGGAGAAGGGTCAGAAACAAATCATACTACTTCAAGTTTGAGAATAGATAAGGAAGAGAGAGAAAAAAATAGGAGAAGAGAGAAGAGAAAGAGAAGGAAAGAATATTAATGTTGTGGTAATGGAAGAAGGCTAGATTTATCTGGATTATAAAATTAGGGGTGTGAGTAAGTTTAGATGTAGATAGCCAGTCAGATTCTTCTTCTGTGGTTTCATATTCTAGCCAGATAACTTTGTAGAGTAACTTACATGTCTGTTCACAGTCAATTTTTGAGTCTACAATCCAGGAGATTTTATATTTCATTTTGTTATCTATCATGACTAGTGATGGTAGAGGTTCAGATTGACTGTGGAAAGTATTAGGCTTCACAGGTTCAAGTATAGATATGTGAAACATTAGATGGATAGCATGCATTGATCTCAGAAGATGGATTGTGAATGAATGAGTACTAGCTTGACTAATGATTTTAAAAGATCCCAGATATTTTTCCAACAACTTCTTTGAAGGTTGCTTAGTACAGAAAAACTAGACTTTAATATATATCTATTATCCTACTTAGAAATTTGGCTCTGGGATTCTGTGTATATCTGCTAATTGTTGGTACTATTGTTGTGTAGTGAATATCTCCATTTTTAGGGTGTTTTGCAGTTTATTGAGGCCTACAGCAAATTCATGGGCACAGGATGAAGCAATGTCTCTTTCTGGGTATATGGTGATGTTTTAGTAATAATATTTATTTGCAAAGAATGATAATATACTAGTAGTAGTATTAGATACATTATTATATACAAACTCTACGATTAGAAGAAGATCCAACCAATTGTTCTATTAGTAGTTATAGTAGACACAAAAGTACTGTTCTAACATCTAGTTGGTATGCTCTATCCAACCATCTCTCTTAGAGTGATATCTAGAAGTGAAATAGAATCTCATATCAAGTGCTATTTCTAGGAATCTGAAGAAATTTGAAACAAACTTGATTTTGTAATTGGAAGTGACATGGGATGAAATATCATGTTTGGAGAAGATGTGGATTATGAACAATTTTGCCAGCTTATACAAAGTAATAGTATCTACTATTAGAATAAATATGGCTTGCTTGGAGAGTTAATTGACAATGACCAGAATTGTATTGTAGCTAGATAAAGAAAAGAGCTTTTCAATAAAATTCATGAAAATCAAGTTCTAAAGTCATTTAGAGATCAGAAGTTGCTTTAGTATTCTATAAGGCTTATGATGCTGTGGTTTGGACCTTATGCAAGTAACACAAGAATTGCAAAATTTTTTAACATCTACATATAGGAATAGCTAAGTATAACCACAATAGATGAGTTCTAACATTATTTTGTCTGAAATGATCTATGAAGATATGATCATAATAGTATTGCAAAATATACATGCAAAGATCATCTTTTTGTAGTATATATATTTTCTTGTTTTTGAGTCTAGATGTGCCTAATGACCAATATTTCACTGGATGATGAAGGTATTCTTGTAGTATTTTGTCTTGTATAATTGCTAACCATATATTACTATACAAGCCATCAATGTCAATAACAGTAGTAGTCTGAAGGGTTAGAAAGACCAGAGCTGTGGCTTGGAGGAATGTTATAAGCTGATTATAGATAAAGATAGGGCATATGTTTTGTGGGTTGATAGAGTTGTACATAGCTTTCCCTTCTCTTAAGTAGAGGTATTTTCTATAAGTAATGGTATCTGGCTTAGATCCTAGATGTTCTGGACAGAAGCAAATAATGAGATTAAACTGGAAGAGAAATTCTAACCATCTTGCTTGGCAATAGGAGAGAATTTTGGTAGTCAAAAAGTATTCTAGGTTCTTATAATCCATGATAATATCTATGGAAAGCTTCAACTCTTTTAGATAATAATACCATGTATAGAAGGCTTTGAGCACTGTGAGGAGCTCTTTATTATATATATTATAGCTGAGCTCTATGGCTTTAAATATACAAGAATGGAATATGACTGAATGAATCTTCTTCTCTTTTATTATGATTGAAAAAATAGCTATGAGAGTGTATTCTGATGCATCAGTTTCCACAATTATCTGAGTATTAGGAATTCAGTAGATAAGAATTGGAGTAGAGATAAATACTTTCTTGAGGGTATTAAATGCTTCATAGTATGAAGAGTTGAAGTTCTAAGTGGTGTCCTTCTAAGTCAGTTGAATCAGTAGAACAGCCATATTCAAGTAGTTTTGAATAAATCTATGATAGAAATTAGTAAATTTCAAAAATACTTGCACATTCTTAATTTTTCTAGATTCAGGCTAATATTAAATTGTTTTGATTTATTGGAAGACATGAACAACCTAAATGGAGACAGGATATATCCTAAGTATTCTACAGAACTAGAGTGAAACTCACATTTCTCTGTTTTTGTATATAGTCTAGTTTTTCATAGTTACTATAATACTTTCTTAACATAGTCTTTATACTAAGACATATTATCCAAATAGATGATGATGTTATTGAAATAAACTACTACACAGATGTCAAGGAGATCTGAGAAAATGTTGTCCATGAACTATTGGAAGGCTGCAAGAATATTTGTTATGACTTAAGTCCTTGAGTAAAGATAAAAGACAACTTTTGTATTGAGTAACACAAAAGAATTCAATAGAGTTCCAAGTACAAAATAGTATACCTTATATACTACAGACCATGGTCTATATGCATACTATAACTAACCTATCCTAAAGTATATGTGCTTTCTATAAGGCCAATATATTATTGCTATGCTATATGATGTTATCTGTCTTAGAACCTTCTACATTTTTCTCTGTGTTATATGTGTGACTGTGTGACTGTCATATCACACTTTTGTTTAAGTCCAAAAATAAAGAAAAGTAAAATGAAACCTATAAAAGAAAATGAGAAAAGAAAGAAAAATGAAATAAAATCCATTATTTACAATTCTGACATTATCCCCCTTTTAAGATTTCTTCTCCAGAGAAACTGACTTCCACTTTTGCTAGTTCCTTTCTAACTTCTTTAAATACACACTCTCAAATTTGCTGTTATTCTATCTATACAACATCTTTGCTGTATACTTCCCAGGTAACTCCTCTCTTTTAAAATCTCTATCTTCTGCCATATCCAGCTTCTCCTGTTGTCTCACTTCTATATTCATTCTTCTCTTGAATTCTGCTATCCTTTTCTTTATATATTCTAAATCTTCCTCTTTTTCCCATATATCATTTTCTATTATAAACCTCTTCCAATACACTAAATACTTCATTACTCCCCTTACTTTCCTTTTGTTCAATATCTTCTCTACCTCCCACTCTTCTACTCTATTAACCTCTACTGGTTTTAGTTCTTTTACATTTTGCCCCTTTACTGATTCCCTATATCTCACAACTCTACTAATGTTTACTACTAGATGAATCCTCATAGAAATTGGTAGTTTCAATTTTACTGCATTCTTCAATACTATTTCCTCTACTTTATATGGTCACATATATCTTTCTATCAGCTTCTTTATTAGTCTCTCCTTAAATACCAGATTCTTTATACTCAACATCACTTTATCTTTATCTTTTTTCTTTTATTCTTCTACTTCTCTCCATCCTCTATCTGCTCGTCTTTTCATCTCTTCTTGTACTTTCCTCAGTGCTACTCTAGCTTCCTCTTGAACATTTCTCATCCTCTTTGTAAACTCTATTGCTTTCTCCACCTTTCCTTTCCTTCTAATATTGGTCCATATTCTCAGCTCTCTTCTGTAATTTGCCATGAAAGGTGATACTTTTGTTGCTGAATAAATCTTGTTGCTCACCACAAACTCTGCTATCACTAGCCACTCTGGCCAATCCCTTTGTCTATACTCTATAAAGAACCTCAAGTACTATTCCAACTCTTGGTTCATTTATTCTGTCTGCCTATCTATTTGTAGGTGGAATACTGTCAACAATCTTGTTTCTATTCTCAACATCTTGTTCAACTCCCTCATCAATTCTGCTACAAACTGTGGTCTACAATCACTAATCACACTCTCTGGTCAACCATGTAACTTCCACACATTATCTCTAAATAATCTTGCTAGCCCTTCTGCTGATGTCTCCTCTGTTGTTGCCACAAAGTGTGCCATTTTTGATAACCTATCACATATTACCAAAATTATATCCTTCCCTGCTACCAATGGTAACTTAGTGATAAAGTCTACTGTTAAATATGTCTATGTTTTTCTCTAGTACTTCATTCATTATTAACTTTTCTGCTAGTGCCTCTGTTTGATTTTTCATTCTCTGACACAAGCCCTCCACATATTTTCCAATGTCCCTTGTTACTTCTGGCCACTAGTAATTTCTCATCACCAATTCTATAGTCTTTCATCTTCCTCCATGTTTTACTACTAGTACATTATAATGTAACCAAATAACTTCTAACCTCAACTCCTCATCCTTTGGTATATATACTTTCCCTTTCTTCAATACTAAGTCTTCTTCAATTTCCCATTCATCACCTCTTAATGCTTTCACTTCTTTTTTCTTCATTTCTTCTACTACTCTTACTACTTTTTTGTCTTTCCCTCTTGTTCTTCTTATTTTCTCTACTAATATTGTCTCTGGTCCTTCTACTACTACTTCCATCATTCTCAATAATATCTGAAATGAGTGGTAATGAATAATAATAATTGATTGTCCACTCATTAAGATACTGATAATCTTGTACCATTCTCTTCTTCCTATCCTTCTTTCCTACAAAGAAAACTGGCATTGTTATTGGTGACTTTGATGGTCAAATACACCCTTTTCTTATTTTCTCCTGAATAAACTTTCTTACTTCCTCTCTCTCTTCTCTGGACAAGAGATATATTTTACCTTTTCTAGGCACAAATCCCTTCTTCAACTCTATAGCATGGTTCTACATCTTTCTTGTTAACATTCTTTCACTAGCTTTCTTCTCAAAGACCTTGATCTACTTATGGAATCACTCTGGTACCAACTTTTTTGCTTCTTTTTCTGATCTTTCTGCTTCTTCTTCATTGTTCCAAATTTCCTACTCCTCTGCCACTTTCTTTACTTTCATTGTCTTTTTCTTTTTCTGCTTTTTCTTCTTCAGTTCTTTTTCCTTTTTTTTTCTCTTCTTGTTCTTCCTTTATTTTCTCTTTCTTTGTCATATATCAAGTCCACCTATTTTGAAAACATGTCCCCATAGTGATAATACAATAATCTGAGTATCCAGTCTTTTATAATGGAGATACTTCTATTAAATTTGGCCTTTCATAGCAGTGTTTTCCTATCTGACCCTTTTAGTGTTTTATTACTAAAACCTCCACTTGGAGCTATGTACTGAAACACTCTAGCATCTCCTATAAATCTAACTTGTATATAAGACTAGTAGTTACACTGTAATTTGCTAGTCTGATAATCAATGAAGATAAGCTCCTATTAAACTTGATCTTTGGTATTCAACAGTAACACATCAACATCAGTACTCACCCTCACTTCAGAATTCATCCAATTCTCTGAAATTGTGACCATATGATAGACAGATAGTATAGAATATAAGCTGAAGCCAAGGTTGTTCTAACAAGTCCACATCATCAAGCCTCTAACATGGAGTTTTACATATGCTATATATACCTGAGCCAACCCTGTAGACTTTTGCCCTCTAGTGTAAACTATGCCTGACATTCTTTTGTTTTTGCTACCCCAATTTTCCTTGCTTTGACCTCCACTATTTTTCATATTCATCTAGACATCTCATCATCTTTACTTCTCCAGTCTTCCAATCAATCTCAGAATTATAGTATACTAACTATGGCATTCCCAAGATCACATTCCACTTTTGTTCTCTAATCATATCAATCTCTATCTTTTTTCTATATCCTTGGTAATAAATATTAACTTCTACAGTATATTCTATTGGCCTCTCCTTATTGAATATCCCATTCACATTTCTTACATGATTGGTCTTTCAATCTTCTTTAACTTGAACTTCTTTTCCCTAGCAAACTCTGAACTCATTACCAATCCTATTGCCTTACTATCTAACAAAGCTTTCATCATTATTCACTCTTGTGTGTCTATTTTCTCTAGTCCAATCTTCACTGTTACCTCTCTTAGCAATTATCCTCCATCTTCTGATTTCATTTTTTCTTCTTTCATTTTTTCTTCTTTTTCTTTTCTTCTCTCAAGATTATTCTTCTATCCTTCTCACTTATGAATTCCTCTAGTTCCAGAATACCAGCTTGTATTACATAACTAGCTAGTATATAGAATTTGTTATGAGAATCTAGTTGAGGACTACTAGATTCTCTTCCTCTCTTAAATTATTCACAATGTTCAAATTGTCATCATACTCAATCCTTCTTCCTTGGCCTACTACTTCCCAATTTCTACAATTTCTTGCAAAATGGCCAAATCTCCCACAATTATAGCAGTTCCTTCCCCTATTCATATCTATTGCATATGGATCCCTCCTCATTCCTTCTTCTCTCTCTCCTTGTCCTTGCAGGGAGTTTCTAACCACCACTGTATTTGTTCTTTCTACCTCTTCTATTGGAGCCAGTACTACTAACACCCACTGCACCTCTTGCCTTCTAGGCCATACCTGAGATAGAGGCATTCATGGTCTAAATTCTCCCTGATTGTTCCCTATACTTATTTGTTTCTGCCTCTGATTTCCACTTTCCTTTCTTCTTCTTAATCTTTCTTCTTCCCTTTGGCTCTCTCTTCAGTGCCTATCTAAATGTTTGTATTACTACTCAATGCTAGTGGGAGGTCTTTCTGTCTTCATCAACTTCCTCCTGATTACCCTATTCATTCCTCTCTTAAATTCTTCCACTAATACTCTTCCTTCATATCTACTTCCTCTAGCTACCTTCTGAATTCTTAAACAAATTCTTCTATTGTTCTTCCTTCATATTTGAGTTCAGCCACTTTGACTAACTCTTCATCTCCTCCACCAAACTTCTTTTTTAGCTGTAACAAAAATTCTCTGGCTGATCCAAATTCTCCAACAAATTTTCCTTCTAAATATTAGCTGATCCTCTTTGTACATATAATAGTACTCATTGAACTTGTTTTTTAACTGTTGCTCCTCTCATCCTTATTCTCAAGTATAGTCTGCATGCTATGATAAAACTCCCAACTTTACCAATCTCTCCATTGAATACTGGTGGCTTGACTACCTCTATATAAGATCCTGTGTTAGATCCTTCTGTCACTGCTCCTCCTTCTGCTAGCAATATCTAGATCTGTATCTGTATTGTTGCCTGATAATTTGTTGTAAGTCATTGTTATGCCAGAAAATACTTTTTTACAAAAAAATATAATCTTCCAAAGATTTTGAGTATATAAGACCTCTTTGAAGGCATTAGTGAGAAAATCTTACACTCTTAGATAACATCTCAGGTCCTCTTGAGCAATAGTAATCGAGATACAGTGTAGTAGCTATTAACCAAACCAGACTCAAGTAAAAGAGATCTTTAGAGACAAGAAACACTACTCACAAATTACTAGTTACAAATTGTAGGTATTTACAAGAAATTTTTACCAAGTTACATGCATTCAAACAGTTGAATAAGGCAAGTACCTATCAGATCGGAAGCCAACAGAGTCTAGAATAAAGGAACAGGAAGGGACAGCTATGAAAATGGAGACAGGAGCATGGAATGGGCTTTTGTGAGCAAAGATCAATTATTGAATTGATATTAGGTTACAAATGAAGAAATAGCTATGTACTTGCAAAGTCTTAGCAGGCTTTATTATGGTTTTGGACTTCATTCTCTAGTTTCATTCTTTGTATTTTTAGACTAATATATAAGCTATAAGTGGAGAAGAGTAAGAGGAAGAACCCCCATCCAAATACCCCTACTAAAGCACAGTTTAACTTCTATTTTGTTAAGTAAATGTTGTTAGTACCTGCTATCACTTTTGGACAAGTTTTGGAGAGTTCTAGCAGTCTGGAAAAGGCTGGTAAGGTGAGTATCAGTTGGTATCTTCAGCTGTAAGATTCAACTTGGAAGGTGCCTTTGGAATGCATCATCTTAAATGGATAGTGTTGTTGGAGGCTCTTAAAGGAGCTTTGCAATCTATTCACTAGATTTTCCAAAGGAGCTTGTTACACAGTGTAAGATTCACTGTTTAGGAGTGTACTAGCCAGGAAAAGCATTTACAGATAGATGATACTTATATATTTCTTTTAATATCCTTTCTAAATTCATTCTTTTACTTTTATAAAAGATCTTTTAAGAGTTTTAAGTGTTCTAATTGTTTTATATATTACTGTTTTAACATCTTCTATTGATTCCTGATACTGATATTGTCTTCTCTGAATTCTTTAGTTAAGGGCTAGTGTTGCATAGTTCTTGTTACACCCTAGCATAATTTCTTTTCTACTTGATCTCTGTCAATGGTCTTGGGTAATTTTAAAATATTTTCCAAAATCATCTAGGAGAACAGGTGAGTTAGTATTGTTCTCATCAAGCACATAGATTGATGAGATGATATGGCAAGGTTAGTGAATTGCTCACTTAGTTATTGAGCAGCTGAGATTACTAGAGAAGATATAGAACTTCAACAAGAGAATGCCATAGGATTTTATCTTTTTGTAGAGAGTTGAAAATAATTTGTATAATGGTGGCTATGGAGTTTGATAATACTGTTAAAGATGAATCACACTTGCTGTATTATTCATAATAGCAGTACAAAAGGCAGGATAGAAGAGCAACTTAGCAAGCTAAGTTATACAAAAGAAACCAGAAGTAGTACTACATGAATAAGACAATCTTGGCTTCAATGAATAATTGTTGTACCTAGCCTATATGTCATGTGATTATAACTTCAGATAATGGAAATTCAGACAGAAGAATACAAGTGTGATATAGTTCAAGTTAATTATCAGACTAAAAAATAGTATATAGTAGCTATGTTCTTAAATATAAAAGTAACAATCTAATAATATTTAACTACTGTGCATACTCTAGGTGGTTAGATATTACAATCTTAAGACTTTAGAGTGGGTCAAGAAAAAAAACCTTATATTAGAGTTAATATAAGGAAACTCAATAGAGTTCCAAGTACAAAACTGTCTATCTTATATATGCTAGACTACTGGTCCATACCATGCTTTCATTAGCTTATCCTAAAGGGCCATGCATTATTCTTAAGATCAACATATGTAAAATATGCTGTATAACATCATCTTATTCTAGGACCTTCTACAATGTTCCATATTCTATATAACAGTCATATGTGATGCTATCTTACTAATCCTAAGTCTAAAAAATAAAAATAGAAAATAAAATAAAAATTAGAAGAAAAAATAAAAATATTAAGTTCATTATCTTCAACTCTGACATCAGACATTGTAGGGGTTATCATTCAGACTCTATAGAATTAATAAGAAATATAGGGTTTTTAGTCCTTGGATTAATGGTGATTGGAAATAGAGCATTATTCACACTGGAAAAGTGTAGATATTAGAAAGTATGTGATAGTTATAGTATGCTTGAACTCTTGAATTTAATTTTGATTTTCTTTAATTTAATTTAATTTTTTCATTTCTTAAACAATGAAGAAGCATGTGACTGCAGTCACATAATGCATCACATGATGTGATGTTATAGGTCTGAACATAATAGAAGGAACTAGAACAATAACATCAAGAGTATAGTTATAGTATGTATATCTTGTGATTATAGTATGGTGGACTTATAGATAACATATATATCAAGATCGTTGACGGTGGACTTCATTTTTTATTGTCTCTCTTTTATTTTATTTTCTATTTTCTATTTTTAGAACAACTCAGGTTAGGGTTTATAAGTCATGCTGTCACATCAGTTACAAGTTGATGGCATAGTCACAAGACTGATCACAGGACTTAGGAGAATGGAATAGAAGGTTCTGGAATAAAGTGATGTCATACAGCATGGACAACACATGTTGGCCTCATGTCATACACATGGTCATTAGGGTAGGGTGCACAGTAGTGAGCACGGACCATGAGTAGTAGTATATAAGGTAGACTACTTTGTACTAGAACTCT
>Ga0157363_1005419_pt1 | contig 11887 bp, 4 predicted proteins | sample AttsexASBM1_FD_111477 | JGI IMG/M metagenome (GOLD analysis project Ga0157363, IMG submission 111477) | Fungus gardens microbial communities from leaf cutter ant in Ribeirão Preto, State of São Paulo, Brazil - Atta sexdens ASBM1 | ecosystem: Host-associated > Fungi > Mycelium > Unclassified ...
AATAATTAAATTTTTATAAATTGCAATATTTATAGTATTAAATCAACAATTATTATTTAATCAATATATGTATATATACATATTCTACATTAAAATATAGAGTAAAGTTGTTTAAATAAGTATAAGAAATTAAAAGAGTAAAATATGTAAAATTATGTTAGCTTTATTACGAAATAGTAATGTTTCTATTGCAATTAACATTTCTGAGAACTTGAGCATAATATATTATTATCTTTACATAAGTTAACTTTATCCCACGACTTTATTTTCAATATAATCATACATAATCAGTGTGGAAAATAAAAAAAACAATATTAATTACAATAGCCATAAAGCCGATTCACTTTTTCCGATTCTAGTCATTCCGTTCTGCTTTTAGATGCTATTCGCGCTGTTCTGCGTTCTGTTAATTGGACATCATGTACAAGCGGTAGTCAACAAGGCGACCTCGCAAGTACCGTTAATCAAGGAAGAAGAAAAATCTAAAGTTAAAGCTGAAGACCGAATAATGAATACTTTTGATTTTCCATCTCACGAATATGGTCTATCGTTGGGATCTTTTAAAGGACCAGCGCCAGTATATGGGCCGCCAGAATTAGTCGGCAATCTTGGACCGACGCCTATTTATCCACCGCCACCTCCGGAAGTGCCACCACCTATATCATTTGATCCTTTGGTCATTTCTTACGGACCACCACGAAATATCAAACAGCAATATGGGTTGCCGAAACAAAGTTTTGGTTTGACAACGTCTCTTTTTTCTAAGCCTATTTACGGCCCGCCGAAACTTCATTATGGATTGCCAAAACAACATTTCACGCCGCCATCGTTTCCACTTCCGCCGTTCAGATCATCAAAACCTCAATACGGTTCGCCATTGAAGCTCGTTGCTACATCGAATCAGCAATATATACCGCCGCCCAAGCCAGGTCATGGACCACCTATTCCTATATCGCTTGAGACTTACGGTCCACCACCTCCGAAATTAGCTATTCAATTTAATCCTCTGCCCAATGACGAGTACGGACCACCGCCGCCGCCCGTATCTGTGCCGCAACCGCAATACGGTCCACCAGCTAGTGATTTATACGGACCTCCGCCGCCAGCACCTCCGCCAGGAGTTCCAGCGCCACCCACACCGCCTGACATAAAGTACGATGGATGGCAGCCCATCGCAGGATCGGCTACCACTCCTAATCAAAGTGGTCCTCCGACAGATACATATGGCTCTCCTCTCGAGGCGAAGCATAATCATGCTGAAAGTTCGTCAGGATCGCAATTGTCTCACGCTTCATTGAGCGCCTCAATGAATGCAAATGTGCCCAGCGATTCTTACGGTGTACCATTACAAAATCCCGAAGATCAAAATCTAAAGACATCTGTGCACGAGTCCTCAGCTTCCTCAGAGAGTAACGGATTACCGCCGCCGCCGTTGCCACAGAACGAACCTCTGCACAATAATCAAGGTCCGGGGGTTATTACTACAACCAGTCAATCCGATCATCAATTTGGTCGACAACAATTCAACTCGCAGTACGGAGCGCCGGATGTCGAACTCGTGTCCATTGTAAACTCAGTAGGAATTGAATTGTTGCCTACAACTGGTGCTTTGAATACGGATCTCTCAGGTTTATCAGATGGTACTTCTGATATCTCATCGTTTAATCATATCTCAAATTCGATAAATTCTGCACCTTTTCATCCGGAGTTGACAGCAAATAGTGGCGGAGATTCTCACGGATCCCATGTTAATGCTCTAAGCGGTGGTGGAGATTTTCACGGATTTCGAAATATAGGAAATGATCTATCCTTGCAGCAACTTCCGCAGCAGACGCCATTGAATGATTATAGTCCTTTAACTGCTACTTTTGGAAAGCCTGATAATATACTAAGAGTACCTTTGCTTTCTCCTCCACCTTTAAATTCTTATAGTGCACCACCTCTTTCCTCTTACTCACTTAATGGTCCATATCCTGCGGCACATGGAGGACGAGGTTCATTGTTTTCATCATTCGGAACATTCGGAGGCTCTTTCCACAAGCCAAGCTTGCATTCTCATAGACTTCATGGTCCGTTCAGGCCACCGCCAATTCCTGTTGGTTCTTTGATACCACCACGAAATCGAGAACCGATTAAATTCAGAGAACTAATACCAACAGGACTATTGTCAAATATTAATCGATATTTGCCGCCACCAGCAAAGCAGCAATTACCGAATCTTCATGTGCCAATATCTTTCCGTCATACATCGGGACCGAGCAATTTATTTTCAGGCTCTTTTGGATCGTCTGGTTCATTTAATATACACAATTTAAATTCACCAATTGCCGCACCTCATGTTCAATACGGAACACCATTATCATTCAACGATTTTAATACACCAGCACCACACTTAACTTATGGAGCACCTAATTTTGGCCCATCGCCTTCTTTTGTTTCAACATCTTCCGGATTTGGTAATCTCTACAACGGAATTAGTAATACACTGACAACTTACGGCACACCAGTAGTAAACGCGCCATTATCAATCGGTGGCAGTTACGATTGCAATTCCTTGCAGCCACTCTTGCCCGTGAACGGAGCGTATTCGAGTAGAGGACCGTCCGAAGAGCTACCTTTAAGCGGTAGTTTACCTTCACGCGGAGAATTGCATTCCAGCGGAGAGCTACACTCGAGTGGAAGCTTATCTTCAGGTGGTGGAGCGCCCTCGAGCGAGGGGCTATCGTTAGGTAGCGGATTACCCGCGCATTCTAGCGGTAAGCTACAACTCGGTTTTGAAAATGCAGGAGCTCCCGCTGGAAATGTGGACAATCACAATCCAGTTTTTACGGGAAATGATTTATCCGACGTCAACAATCAAAATTCCATTTTTGCAGATAATATACTGCCACTTGAAAAACCACTTGATAATTTTCTGGGGGGACCTCCAGTGAGCACGCTGGATTTGGAACATAATGAACAGCCGAAAATTAATTTAAAAGACAGCTATGGTAATCCTATAGGACTAACTTACGATTCGTCCAACGAAGCAAGTGATACCAGAGCTGTTCAAACATCTACCGCAGATGTTTCGAACGAGCTTTCCATACATTTGCCTAGTCAGTCGCGTAATATCTACCCTGCAGCAGCGTTGCTTGAACACGATTCAGGACTTTCAGCTGAAGCGCTGATAGCACGTTGGACCTCGCAAAGTTTCAATCAAGAAAAAAATATCGAATCGAATGAGGTGGACGCTAAGCAATTTCTAAAAACAAGCGAGGGTAGCGAGGCACTATCTCTAGCCCAGAAATTGACAGCTGACAATGCCGACGGATTTGAAATTCACGGTTCCAAAGGCACTTATAAATTACAGATACAACCAGCGGATGGAGGATTGGGTACTGAAAACTCGGATGGCAGTATCAGACACGATCAGGTGTTATCCAATGGTCTTCTTCAGAACATACTAGCTGCCATAGAGCAACCTATAGAGGAAAATAGCGTTACACAATTTCAAGGTTTATCACAGGCTCAAAAATTGAATAAAGCTTACGGTCCTGATTTGTCACAAGAAACTGATATTACTAATCACTTTATCACCGTGGATAATCAAGCGCAAAACAAGGGATTACAAGATCGAGTCGAAAAAATTAGTGATAGAGATGAAGATAGGAAAGATTTAAACAATCAATCATCAGTAGCTTTATTCTTTGATACTAAATACGAAGTGAAAAAAGAAATTAGGTCGGTGTCAAAAAATGAGACGCAAGTCATGAGGGAAAACAAGCAGAGCAACAATAAAACAAAATCCTCGTAAATTAAATCATAAATGTGTGCCTTTTAAAAATATTTTTCTTAATACTGTCTCACAATTGCCCTGATTTTCTGCAAAGATTTGTCGATTTTCACTTCCGACGAGAGAAAACAGATACCGCTGCTAAGGTGATGCCATTTACTTTCTTTGCTTGTAAGTGATCATCAAAATCTATCAGTAAAATATCGATCTTTTATTAAAATTGTGTTGTAATATCTGCAACACAATTTAAAATATTTTTTATATATTAAATACGTTACAAAAAATATATTTGACACGAAACGCAGCTGTGTTTCTTGATAAGAACATATAATATTTTCACATTATAAGTTCTTTGGTGTTTTTTCTTTCAAATGTATGACCACAAGCATAAACGATTATTTTTTATATTAATATATTATTTCTATCTTTTTTAAAGTTGCGACAAATTAATCTTTCGCAATTCAATATTGAAACTTTCTAATAATTAATTGTTTTTTTTCTAAAAATTTTTTAGAAAAATTGTTCTTTTTTCTAAAAATTATTCGAGCGAAGACATGAGATTACGTAATTGTGATAGCAGAATGCTCAAGAAACATTTAAAATATCTGATCGACTGGAAACCGGAATTAGAAGGTATGAAAGGCACGAGTATAAAACGAAAGTTTATGCAATCCTTTTTATCTTATTTTTATCCAAGCAAGCGAAAGTGATAATTATTTGGCCAGTATCGATAACGTTCTATTGGACGAATCATCAGCTGAACCTTTCGCCTCTCACCAAGATTATCGAAGCGATTGGAAGAGACGCGAGTATCAATGACATTATTATCGTGCGAGAAGATTTCACTTCCATGAGTGCTGATCCTTTTTATCAAACGTTTGTTAAGATCCAACCAAGGATCCAGAACTCTCCGACTTTTCCATGTCCTCGCGTCAGCGGCTTATCTTACCTCGTTCATGGAAATCTCGTTGACTCGATAGTTCTTTCGAGAACGAGATACGAAAGAATTATTTAATATTGAACAAGATTTTTGTCAGATTATGGATAATCGATGTCACCACAGTCCAATTAAAAAAAGGTGGCAAAGTCTGGCATTCGCTGATCTCGCACAATGCATGAAAACATTAAACGCGGTACGACGAGCATTACGCGACGTTTATTAACACTTATGTAGGTCAATGGGTTACGGCATCTCTCTCGCGAAGTCTACAGTTAGCGATATGGTGTACCCGCGTAAAGTCACTTGGTCCGCCAGATAGATTGATCGACGGCCTCATATCTTTTGCAATTTTAACTTTTATCGAGGTGAAAGTTCAGAACCTCACATTTAATGATCAGATGGAATAGAACCCGGTTCCTATGAGAATCTTATTCCGAGTGAAACGCGCATTGCTCGTCTCTGCGGACGTGCAAGCGCATTATATTTGATTTTACATGCCTTTGTGACGATAACCGGCGGATGCAGACCTATTACCGTCTATCTTCTAGTCCGCTGTTAGATGCGTGCGAAGAAATACACTCATGTACACGTGTTTAGGGCGCGTATACGACGGAAACGCGGAGCAACCTCAAAACGTCGATTATTATCGGGCACGAGAGAACGCAAGCGATGTACGTTATTTCCTTCCGCCGCTCGCGTATTAACAATTTTTACGCGACTCAGGATTCGCAGTTCTGCGCGTAAGTTGAAAATGAGCCTGTCGTGAAAGCACATCGTTAAAATCCCGAGTGTGGCATAATCTTAAAGTTCTTGTATTTTTATGCCCTTTCGCCTGGCAAACGGTTATGCATAACTTGGTGTATTGCAGATACGTAAAATAAGTAGAGCGTATAGTTTTAAGAGACGCTCATTGTTACAAAGTACGCAGTGATGATACTGCCAAGCCATAAAACCCAACCACTTGCTCCTAACCCATATCCACCTTTTTTTTTAGAATCTTAATTTATTACATTTTATTAGGATTTAATTTATATTTTATATACGCAGAATTTTATATCCCATGAGTAATCAATGCATTATTCGCAGGATATAACAATCTTGTTAGCCTGTATTCTTAATATACATTCCTTATGTAAATATATAAATACTTTGTAAATAGAGCTTAATTTTTATTTCTGTTCCCTCTTTCATCTTTCTATCCTATTCTAATTTATTATGTGAGACATGATGAAATAATAAATGTAATAATAAAAATTGCAATGGAAATTCTTATATAATACATGCTTTTTTCTTTCTACATCATTAGTGTGTTATGTGATTTACTCTCTATTTGCAGTTGTGCGCTATACCAAGACCAGCCGTAAATATTGGCATTAGCAGTGTAGAATATTACACGTTGTTTTCGAGTCCATTTGCAGAGATTGGCCCGCCGTAATGTGGATTACAAGTTTGCACATCTGAAAGTGTTTGTCTCGAGAAAGTACTCAGCTAAATCGGCGGTCGCCTAAATACCACGAATTCTGGCACGGTGGAGAAACGGAAACGTATGAGGGAATTAGGTATCCGCCACTAAGTAGAATTACGGTTATGTAAATGAAACGCTATTGCTTCGTCTTCGGTTAGGAATGGTTAGTATCCAGATTTTCGTTAAAATCGTTACTCGCATATTTTCTACGCGAATCCATTCGCCGTCAGTATTCATCAGCTTCTTTTCTCAGTATCTGCGTTGTTTCTTCTCTTATTTTCCACCACTTACTATTTCGTGTTACTAGACAATACGATCATGAAACTTCCTGTGTAATCTGAAACTGAAGCTATGAGAATATTCACACGTTTTCTGATATAAAGACGAGTTTGTTCGCATTAAACCAGTGGGTCACGTTGAGTAAACTAATTGACGATACAGCAATAACATAATTTTAGTCTTTCATTGAATCTTCCAAAAATGCTACATTAAGATTAATTTAAATATTAAAATGTTAATATCGTTTTAATGTTTCTTATAAATCTCAATAATAATTATATATATTGTTAAACTTTAAAAATTGTTTATAATAACAATCTTCTGCCTTTAAATAATATATTATTATTAGACATAACTTCAATTTACACACATAATTTAAAAAAATATTATATATATTTTTTCTATACAGTTGCACAATAAATAAAATAATTATATTATTATTTAATGAAAAAGAAAAAAAAATGTACAATTGCCATATTTTTATGTACATTTAAAAAGTACATTTAAAAAAATTGGAATTTTTTCACAATCTTATGACAGATCAAATTTGTTAAAATAAATTAAAAAAAAACATTATTATGATTATAATACGATTATAACAAAATTATCTTGTTTTTAATTAAATGGATCGATGGATTACATTAATAGATATTACAGGAATGAATATATTTAGCGATTAATGATAACTTCCCGAACTTGTTAAAATTCATCAAACCCGCATGAGACATTAGAATTTGCTACCAGGAAAAGAGTTGATGCCTACAAAGACGAAGTGAATTTTATCAGTCTTCAAATAATCTCGAAGACGCGTAACGACTTCCTTCTCATGTAGTCCTAATCGTACGCTATATCGCGTGGTGTTACCGGTTTTTCGGAACGAGCTGGTGACGAGGAGGGATTGGAAGGGATCTCGAAGGAAGGTTTCAAGAGTTAGCCAGCGGGAACGTATGCATTTTTCGCCGAGCTCGGAAGTGCTTTATTTCCATACTGACGTCGTATCCGTACACACCGACAGTCATACTGATCTCAAGAGGCACGTTGTTGCCTCTTGGGCGATATATACGGAATATAAGGCAAGCCGACAGGCGGAGTCTCGGATGTATCGTTGCCGGTATGCCCGGCATAGTCCCATCGCCGAAGGCAAAATTGTCTTTCCTGTGAATAGCAAATAGTTGAGAAAAAGCGAGATCCTAAAAAAAGAAAATCTTCTTTCACGAGATTTTAGAGAAGATTTGGAAAATAACGATTTTTAAACCATTCTGTCTAAGGATATTTTTTTTAATTTTTCGCCGGCTTGGCTTAATTAGAATAATATCTTTTATAAGCGCTAAAAATTCTTCTCATGTCAAGTCGGAAGACACAGTTACGTTTACTCATTAATTTTACGTACTTTCGTACATGTGCTATGTGTGGTCGCGATTTAAAACAATACATACCATGTAATTACAATCATCAAATTAGGAACATTCTCATGGTTTTTTCTTCCGTATCTGCATTTGAATAAAGTGGGTTTTTAGGATAATTATTTTTGCACACGATGTAAGTATCACAAATAATTATGCAGTTTATGTTACCATATCATAGATAATTATTGTTCAGAAAATTTTTAATTGTTTTTAAATAAATATGCAGATAATTTCTTTCTATAGTTTTAATTATAGAAAAATTATTATTCTTGTAATATTAAAAAATTTTTTCAATATTTTAATAATCAATTTATAAATTAAAATAATAAAAAATATAGAAAAAATATTGAAGAAGTAGCTAAAAATTTAGCTAGATATAAATCTACAATTAATTCTATTGGATTATTAAAATTACACTTAAACATTAATGATAATGTTGCAAAAGATTTTAACATTCTAGCAATTAGTTTAACCATTTTACATAATTATTTTGATGGTCCAAATAAAATTATTTTTATATTTGTATTTTTATATTTGTACTAAAAAAAATAATGTTGTATCAACAACATTATTTTAAATAAACATAATTTTGTTAATTAAATAATATTATTAACAAAACAAATATGTCATGCTTTTGCTTTAAAATTTGTTTTATTATTATATAATAATTTGTTTTTTTATAATAGTAATATTGTGAATCAATAAATACAAAAACAAAATTATTTTTAATTAAAATAATACTATTGATATAACATTATTATTTTTAGTATAGTTAAATTGTTTTATAGCAAAAACTATTTTTTTAGTATAAAACTTAAACAATTTCAATTAAAAGATTATTTTTTATTTGCAATCACAGTTCGTATGGCAAGAAGAAACGTGGACCCAGCATATTTTTTGTTTAACTTTATCCAATTCCAATAAATAATTTTTTTATTTATTAGAATAACTGTAAATACTCTAATATTTTATTGAAAAATGTAATCACTAGATGTAAAAAAATGAAATGGAGTGCCAATATCTGTATTTATGTTTATTGCATTTTCTATTTGACAGCCCATATTTTATGGAAAGAGGACGTAATAAATTTATAGTGAGCAGAGAAAGGTGACAGGCGATGTGTATCGAGCAGATTTGGACGATCTCCTGCGAGTGATTTGCCCTTTCTCCACAAGAAATTTCATTGGCATAAGAAAAAGAAAGTATAATGAAAAGATGCTTAATATTCTACTTTATAAAATGAATAAGAGAAGAAAGGTCTTATATTAATGATAATATCATATTAAATCTTAATTAAGAAAATAATAGTAATATTGTATCTTTCATTATCAATATAATATATTTTCAGTGAAAGTCTCCACATGATTGAATCTATATTTAATTAACAAACAAAATATTAATTTTTGTCTTTAATATTTTTCTAAGTTAATTATATTTGAAGATTAAAGTTATGATACCGGTATGCGCATTATTAATACCGGAAATCAAAAACAAATATATATACATAATAAAAAGGAGAAAGTATTACTAACAAGTAAAAAATAGAATAATTTTATGCGTAAATTCTTTTAAATGAAAATATTGAATAGAATAATAATCTTTGTAGATTTTACGCTTACATGCATAGTTTTTATGTCGCGAGTTATTCAAAATTTGTAATAAAGAATTTTAATTAAATATGTTATCGGCATAGGCATTTATATTGGTACATTTGTGATCGCTTGTGATTGCAAAAGATAACAGATATTATAGATATGACACAATATCTTTCCACACTATATGCACATCTCCTAATTTGGTTAGCTAGATTAGTGACATGCAGTTTCGCTCGTATAATCAATTTATTGACGTATTAGCCTTCATGTGTGAGAGTGAACAACGATGATGTGATTACGTATTCCACGTAGCACTGCTTAAAAGGTAACGACCCACGCCTATGCGATTTATACGCAAATGTTGAAATCTTGCTAAGTGACAACATATGCAACCAGATTTTTTTTATAAAATGACATTAATATATGATCACTGCATCATATAACAAAGTATTGATAAACGTATTTTTTACACAATTTAACTTTTAACATTTAACATTTAACTTTCAAAATCTTTCATTAATCAAAAATAGGTGATGAAATTATATTAAAATAAATTATTAATTCAAACAAGGATACTTTTTCTTATCGCAAAATGCAAGAGATTTACGTACATATATATAGATTATATAGAAATAACTTTCCTTTGAATTAAGATCTTAATATATTTGTTTAAATTACATATTTAAAGAAAATAATTTAGGAACGTTTTTATTTGCAATCCCTCTGATTCTATGATTATACTTTAAACGAGAATGTGATGTAGATAAGATACATAGTGTACTATACATCTAAATAATCAAAAAAGTTATAGGTATGAAACAAACCAATAAGAAAATTAAAGAAAAATAGAAGTGAGAAAAAAAGCTAAACTGAAAAACAGAATGAAATATTATTTATAATCGAAATAGAGAAAGAGAGAAGAGGAGTCAGAAAGAGAAATCTACGAGAAATTCCATAAAAATCGGTGAAATATGCATAGTACCGCGAAACGTGGGGAAGCGTCGCGACGACGTCGAGCGTCTCCGGGGAAACCGGAATCTCAGCATGAAGGAAGAAGAAAAAGCGGAGAAACCTGATGGAGGAAGAACGTGGCGATCCAGAGTGAAGAGGGAGACGCAAAAGAATGAAGGCAGAATGGGTGGTTGGCGGGGTATCTTAAGAAGAGAGATGGCGTAGGATAAAAAAAAAGGAAAGTTAGAGAGCGAACATTCGGAACGTCTTCTCGAACGAAATCTAATTTCGCTCCTATGGCGAAACTAAGCTATTTTTCCCGTAATATGCATGCACGCGGGCGTGCACAAGTGTTCCAGCGCTTCCCGGCCTCTTATCTTCGATTCCGAGGCCTGTCGCTCTCTTACGAAGAAGATCTTTCCCTACAAATTGCGTCCAGTACGAACATGTATATTTGCGAAATGGCAGATAAAATTCCCCTTGTCGTAACCCGTCGCTCAAGAGCGACACTCGTCGTAATTTCGCCATAGCCATATTAGCCTCAGTAGTTGAAAAACGATCTTTCATTTGGGTATGTTCAGTCGTTTGTTTCTACAATGGTGTTGGAAAGCACGTACGAGGTCCTACATCGTTTGTAAGCTTTATATGCATGGTATGGTAACGCGCGCTAAGGGTCATTCATTATTTTCAACGCTTTGTCCTTTTGTCATTCTCTATTTGTTAGAAGGTAACTAATTGCTTGATTTTTGTACACAACTGTTTGTTGCTAATATCAGTTTCAACAGACATAAAAGAGCAAACAATCTAAAATATACTTTTTCTTTCATTAGATTTTAATTTAACTACAAGAATTTTAATTTAAGTCTGAATTGCGTAAATATTCACAGCTCGAGGTTAAACAGTTGCAAAAAAGAATAGCACGTGATCAAATTTTTGTTCAGAAAAATTTGAAATTGAAAAAAGTACATTTCTAGAATGATGTGATTTTTTATTGCAATGGGATAGTTTAATCGGCAGCTTGGACAGTCCTGTATAGGAACTTCTTTTATTGACCATCCGCAGAATAGAGGGTTGCCGAAGAGTGTCGTCGCAACGTTTTACATGATGTTGATCCCCTTTACAATTCGTATCGAGGGCGAGATGATGATGTAGAACAATAACCAATTTTGCAATGGCAGAAAAGCTTTGTGTGGACTCGGAGAGAACGAAAGAGGAAAGCATTGCGCTAATGGCTGATCTCGCCATGTGCAATTAAAGAGGAATCATTCCTCAAATTGCTTATTCGTTTGTGTTACTTTCCAACTGCAAAAGCGAGATTATCTCTTAAATTATACATGTTTATCTGTAAATTACACGTTATCCTTATTAAAAGTAAAATGCTAACATTAACATTTGTTAATTAATTAAATAATACAATTTTTCATATGAAAAATTCTTCTTTTTAATTTCTAAATTACATTTTGTAGCTAACGCGCG
>Ga0157363_1005420_pt1 | contig 11885 bp, 6 predicted proteins | sample AttsexASBM1_FD_111477 | JGI IMG/M metagenome (GOLD analysis project Ga0157363, IMG submission 111477) | Fungus gardens microbial communities from leaf cutter ant in Ribeirão Preto, State of São Paulo, Brazil - Atta sexdens ASBM1 | ecosystem: Host-associated > Fungi > Mycelium > Unclassified ...
CACACACACACACACACACACACACACACACACACACACACACACACACACACACACACACACATTAGTTTATGTTAATTATTTAATTTCAAATAGATTTGCATAATTCCTGTCTAGAAAGTTCTTAAGTCTTTCTTCTTAAGTTCTTATTTCCTGGAAGTTCTTAATTTTGAAAGATAATTTTGAAAGAAAATAATATGTTTAAAATACATTTTCTCATATAAAAAACTAATTCGTCAAATTCGTTGAGCAGTCTATTGTTGGAATTAGACAAGTTTATTTCAGGACGGTCAAAGAATATAAAGAGTATTCTCGAGAACACTTGACAATGGATTATCCAAGAGTAAAGTAATTAAAAATACGCGGAAACTTCTTTATTTGTGATCAAAGTCACTCACATCGTATATGCGTGTATGTGTATATGTATACTTCCATTGCTAAACGCAACAAAGTGTTGTGTTCGTTATATTTTAGAGCCAACACCAACACTATTTTATAGCGTATTCATCTTATCTTTGTGATTTTTCCTCCAATTTATTTTCCATGTAATTAAGTCGAAATTTTCATCAGCTGGAAGTACTCGAAATTCTTCCTTCACTCACTTTTTTCATCTTTATTGTTCTTATCTCGTGTTTTTCCCTCTTTCCTGTGATCAGGTTTAAAAGCGAATAGTTGATCCTTAACGCGATCCTTGACGAGTTTCTGTGGGATTACCATGATGGTGGTGGTGGTATTACCCAGAAATAATACGAGAAACATGGCGCTAAGCACTGGTACGTGCCATGTCGCCTCTGGATGGTATGCTAGTTCGTATAACGTGTACGCATTATAAAGTTGAAACAAATAACCAGCGAAGAGGAACGGCAGCAGAAATGAGAGACCGCGCCACATCCACGAATGAAATCCCTCAATGGTAATGTCCATATTGTCCCTCTCTCCCAGTGCTTTTAACCGATACAAAACGCCACGTTGGTACCGAAATTGCAAATACTGGACTACACCTGAAAAATATTAGTTAAAGTTCGCTATTATACATAGATGAAAATAAAATATAGTGTTATAAGTGATTGAATATTTCAATTCTAGAGCTATTTACCTTTATTTATCTTTATTATTTTTATATTATTAGATTTTTATGACATTTAGAAATTATGCAATACTCACTGATATACACATTAAACCACATGAATTGGTTACGAAATTGATACCACGGTCCAGTATTCGGCCAGACTAGTAGAACCCCGGATACTACTGTTGAGAGAAAATGATGGAATCTCCACCATCCTTTAATTCTTGATCCATTTACCTTGAGTATACTTTCTCTTATCGTTAATGTACAATAGTACCAAACGAGAAGAAACATAAAACTAAGTTCTAAGGTTCTGAAACATAAAATAAAACACAATAATTATAAATAAATAAATATATATAAATAATAAATTTAGTAATATAATAATAAAAATGGAATGTCTTATTGTAGTAGTATATAATTTAAAATAGAAAACACAACATTGATTATAATAAATTATATCTCACCTTATATTGGTAAACAGATTTAATACAGATAAGACAAATCCAATTACGGACAGCACTAATTTGAATTTCTCATATTCGTCTTTATACTTGAATCTGAAAGCAATTATTACGAAATCACTCCAAATAAAGATATGTCAGATATGATTTTTAACAGTAACATACTTGTCACTTTTATTTAATATGGAGACATTAACACTGCCTAGAATAATTTGTAAATAAATGCCGTTTGATTTAGGTAACGTTTGCTCAATCTCTCTGAGCTGTTGTTCTCTCCTCGTCATAGATTTTTGCAATTCTTCTTGTGTTTCTTTTGTATTTAGCCTAGAAATAGATAAACATTATATAAATTGTCATATATATAATATAAATTAATTTAAATAATAATTGCAGATATTCCAAATATTATCGGTATATCTTTCCAAGTATTTAATAAATAAAAACATTAATTAATTAATATAATTGAAAGTTATCGATTATTCTTCTAAAAAAAATTTATAGACTGCTCAACAAACGAGAATGGATTAAAATGGATTGAAATTTTTTTCTATTCGAATGTATATTTTAAATAGCGAATACTTTTTTTTGGATTTAATTGGATTCAATTGGATTCAATTAGATTCAATTGGATTGAAAAATTGCATTTCCTATTCAAAATTTTGAATTGAATAGTACTCACAATAGAAAAAGTTAATATTATTTTTAGATTGAAAGGCATACAAATATGCTCCATGCAATTCCTATAAATAAATAAAAATGCATTCAGGATTGAAAAGCATTCATTTTAACATTCGTGAATCAATATTTCTGAAAATCTGAATCCATTTCAATTCATTTCAATCCATCTCATTTGCTGTTCATAAACTTACTGTTTTAAGGATTTGGATATTACACCCATTCGGTATTTCTGATGAGAGATACCTTTGATGCATTTTGCTTGCAGCTCGCCAATTTCTTCTAATTTCAAAATATATTCCCTATTTAGTGCCTGTAAGTAAATAAGATATCTTTAGAATACAACAACAATCAATAGATGCCTTCCATTTGACAATACAAGTATCATTTTATCTTTCATTGAATATCAAAAAAGATAAAAAGATACTTGTATTAATCTGAGTTACTAAATGGAAAGCATCTTTCAATATCTAGCTTATCAATTAATAAATAACGATCAAAGGATCATAAACATGATTCGATTCATAACTAATTCGATTAATTGATAATGATCATTTGTTCATTCTTGTTATTCTTCATGGATGTTTTCCAACAATGTATATTAGATTTGTTCGTTTTAGCTAAAATTCTTGCATGGTTCATTTTTCTTCCTTTTCTCTTCACGTTGGAGAAAAAAGTTCAGCTAAAAGAACAGGCCTATACAGATGACACAGTGAATCATTACATCTTTGTCGTTTGTCAATATTAAATAAAAATGAAACGGTCACTGTGTTACACATTTATTACTTTATATATTTTTTGTATTTTTATATTCATGTAAATTAGATACATTTTATATCATATAAGTATAAAAATCATATCAATTTTAGCTCTACTAACATTGCACGAGTTACTGAAACAATCTAGGAAGTAATTGCGAGTGTGCGCAATAATATTTGTGCTTTAAAATGAAATTCTGCAGCATCATTCGCGGTTATTGAAATGCAGAATTATTAATCAGAACGGTTATTAAAGAAAAATAACACATAAAGTCGCGCGTAATCGATTTATCATCAAGGTCACACAATATCACATGATGTTTGCGAAATCATCAAAACGGCAATTTGTTTTCGTCTTCCTTCCGTCATGCATGATTCCGATTGGCATGATTCGCGAATAACGAAGGATGAGACCGGATGAGACCTCAGCCTCGTCCTATGCTGAGTTCAGATTCCCACTTGAGTGTCATTCCATCCTTGTTTATCGTACATTAGATAAGAATGACATGACACCTGGGGAGCACCTAGATGAAATCTGAATACGCCTCTACGATGACGACGATTCTCACCTCCAGTTCCTTGTAGTCTTGCACCAAATCGTTCCATTCCTTGAGACAAGTGTCGGCGTCGATATCCATTGTATCGAGAGAAAGAGATTCGGTCTCAGATTACTGATGACGTTCGTCGGAACCGCAGGGGAAATCTTTTTAAAAGGCTTGTATGAATTTTCGAAAGGGAGATCTTGGGGAGATCACAGGTGGGTTTGTCCGATCTCTCTCCTTCTTCAACTCGCCGATTTCAACCGCTAAATGTTAGCTCAGTAACCATGTAGTCCAAGAAGCTTCTCAGGAGAGGACTCTTTTTCAGCGTTTTCGCGACACACTCGCACTTTTTGCACCCCAGAAGTCCCAGGACACGAGGTGAACAACGCGCATCAAAGAAAGAAAAAAAAAGGAGGATGCAGCAGGGTGCAGCACAGTGCAGTTCCACGGGTCGATGACGACGACGACGATGTTCCTCGGTTACCTATGATTTCTACGAGTACCTACGTCGACCTACGAGTTGCTATAAGTGGCGGACGGAATGCCAGTCAAAGTCACCGCGGAACAATTCGGAGCGAGAAGGCAAAAGCAGCCGATGAATAGACTGAGCTATGCCGTTACCGATATTGACGCGATAACGATAACGCCGCGGTGCTGGCCGATGCGAAGACCAGCGAAGAAGCGGCGCGTCCAAAAATATCGCACCGCGCGCCGCTAAATGCGCGCGAGGAATGCGAGGATTATTTGGATCGCCGAAAATTGCCGAGCCTCCAAAATGGGCTATAAACAGGCCAAAAGATGGGAAGAGGTCGCGCGATTCGCGCCCGTCGCGGGCGATATCGATACTTTGATCGAGATGGGAAATATCGATACTCCGTGAACTTTGCTTTGAATCACAATTTCCTCCCGCTGGAGAACGGTCGTTGAAAAAAAGTGCGGAAACTCGGTGAAGAAAGCAAATCTTGCGACCAATCAAGCATGAAATATGTTGCTTCGATCTTTAATAACACGTAACTGTAATATCAAGCACTTGATTAGTATGTTAAAATAACGATCATTAAAGTAATCGTTATTAATGCAAGACAAACTGGTTAGTCGCGCCCATGGCGCGTCCGCTTTTTTTTATCTTGTCCAACTCTTTCCTTCTCTATTTTCCATTCTACGTTCCATTCCGCATTTATTGCATTTTAACCGTTAACACATATTCGTGTCTTGCAAATTTCTTTCCTTTGGAATACTTATAGGAACATAAATTAATTAGTAAATTAATTAATTAGGTTAAATTAATTATATCTAGTGATCTTTATCTTTTTTTTAAATGTACAACTTTATAATTTTCTAAAAATGTTAAAGTATATGTAAGAATATATTAAGTAAATATGCAATGCTCCTCTATCTCCTTTTTTCCGAAATTAAAAAAATTTAATTGTATATATTTACACATAGAATCGTAGAATATATTCAGAGAAGAAATTGTTGCTCAAGTCCCGTTTTTTAATTTCAAATTTTTTGATGTCACAAAAAGAATAAAAAATTATGAGATACATTATACTCCCTATTTATCACAAGAATCTTTATAATTTTTGTATACTTATTATAAACGTGATGAAAATTAATCCGAGACACAAACTTATAATAAAAGATCAGCGTGTCATTGTGTATAAAAAGAGTTAATATTTGTTTCTTTTTTTAAGAATCGATTTTGTCAATGTAAAATTAATTTTAATTTTGCAGATTTCGATTTGACTTACACTTTATTTTTCCTAATTCTTAGAATTAGAAAAAGATAAACAGCATGTTAAACTGAAATTGAAGTTCATCTTACATAGAATCAGCCCTTGTAATTAGAAAAAGATGGAGAATTAATTTTATCGAGATAAAAAACCGGGATTAAAGTTAAAGTACATTGGCAGATAATATAATAGATATAATTAGTTTCGAAATAGATAAAATTGAAAAAAAACAATTAAAAGAAAATGGAAGAGACGAATGGAATTAAAAATTCCATGATGTTTTAGAGCGCAAGAGACTTTTAACTTGAATCTTTTTTAAAAAGGGTATTAAAATTGCCTGAAATGACAATTACTTGATGAATTCGGGCTATGAATGACAATTACTTGATATCATCGGGCTATGAATGTATCACGACTCTCATTCCTATTTATTTTTTAGAAGCAAAATAGAAGAGGATGAAGTGAAGAAAAAGGAGAAGAATGAATCTTGTTATCAAGTATATATCAGATGCATCCGAAATCTCGAAAGATCCAGGAATGTATAGACGTGACATAAAACTCCATGTAGCTGATGTATTTTGAATAAACTCGGGATGTTAGCATATCTCGGAATGTAATCGAAGTGTCTCTCTCTGTGCTCTCGACAGACTCGGCTATTCTGACATTCAAATATTTGCGTTTTATTTATAGGTAATGTAGTCTGTGGAGCGATTTAAAGTTTCTCAGAGAAAAGAATTCTCTTTTCTTTCTTTTTCCCGCATGGAAAGTGAGACGCTTTAAACATACCGGACACGTATTATCGAATTGTTTGGAATAGATTTTTCGAAAACCTCAAAAATAAAAATTGTAAGTAAAAAATTTTTACTTTTCACGTTTTTGGAAAAAGTTATCTATATGATTGATCGATACTCGATCCGGTTGTTTTATTATCCTTTAAGAAACGTAAGGAATTTTAAACGCGCGGGCTGACGCTGAGCGCGAAATAATTTCTCTATAAAAAAGCGCGCGCTTAGCGTAATGATAATTAATTACCTTATATAGAAACCTGGGAAGCGGATTTGACCGCGTCTCTAATTCAAGACGAGAAGGATAGAATGGCGGAGCAGTTCCAGATAACGGTACCCGATCTCCTGCTGCAAGCCTGTCGCGAATTCAGTCGCATGGAAGACAGAAGGTCATTTCGAACTGCTCGACTACTCTCCGCTTCCGGTCGGTACCGCTTCCGGCCGGTTTGTCAGCGACCGGCAACCAGGAGGCCGCATGCGCGATAGTGAGGATCGAGATGCTCACCAAGCGAGTTCGACAGTTTGACCCCTGAGAATCGAGCATAGTTTGTTAGACCGGCACGTACGCGAGTTTATACGGAGCTCGAGCCTTCAGACACTGAATATAACGAAGGAGGAGAACGAAGAAATCACGCGAGTCTCAGTTTTCAAATACAACATCCTGAGATGAAGTGCAATTGCTCGATAATTGCGATATAATATAACGACAGAAGAAGAGGAACTAATTAAAATTAAATATCGGTGTGTATACATTTATTATGTTATTAAAGGATATTTCCTTATATATATAACGATCTTTTTGAACTGCTAACCGGTTCGAACCGCTTTAATTTTTTTTTTTTCATCGCGGACTAAATTTAGCTTGCTGCTGTGAGTAAAATTTAATTAAATGTAGTTAAATCGATCATGAATTAAATGTATCATGATGGAGGAAAAATTGAATTGCAAATTGAATAAAGTCACAGTACAACTTAAAGACAAAGCAAAACTTAATTGTTTAAAATCAAAATTACCGAATTGAAATGATATCAACTAAAATTACACGTATATGTTTGAAAAACACTGGATTAAAGGATAATGTATTATCATTAACGTTGCACTTTGAGATTTGGTCCGTCGACGCAATCGCTCGCTCAAGTGAAAGAGTTCATCTCTATCTCTTTTTAAGAGATGTTCATATTTTTATATATATTATTGTATTAAAAATGGCATAAAAGTTTTATAGATTATGCAATTTCAATTGAGAGCGTAAAAGACAAAATTCCAATCAGATTATAAATTAAAAAAGAAAATATGTTATTAGCTGTCTAAATTTAAACTTTGACGTCATTATCATAATATTTATTTAAAAAGAATAATTTTAATGAAAATCACACATTTTTAATTGATTAGATTTTTAATTTTGTTAATAGCAAATGTTTTTTTTCTAAGTCGAATTAAATGGAAAATATAATAAATTAATTCTTATCTGTTAATGTATAATCTGTTTTAACATACCGAATATCCTATAACGCATTATATATATATTGAGTATCAAATAAACAATATTTTATAACTGAAGATTATTTCATGAATGTGAAACATTAATCATATTTCTTAATTAATTTCAAAATTATAAATTTGATTGCGCACGCACATAATTGTTTCATTTATATCATTCTGTTTTCTTAACTGCACTTTTTATCTCCCTATTATACCACGCCTTCCAACGTATGAGTTAGGATGGCTTGAAAGGGGAAAAAATATTGGTAAGATATCCGGATATTATGTGATACATACTCCAGATAAGGCCTTGTTTAACATTCGAAAAACAAAGAACTCAACCGTTACATTACATTTAAGCGAGCAATATTGTATTTACTTGTATTTCAAAACATTGGCATTACACGTCACGTGATACATTAAACTGATGTTTTCGTTTACTTTTCTTTTTATAAAACTTGCTTATCCTCGTTTGCATACATTATTTGTTTTATAATAATTTCGTTGACTTGAAAAAAAAATTGCTGAATCGGTATACGCGTATCAGATTCGATACGATCACGATCTGATTTCTCGTTGACAGCGAAGCTGCACATTCGTCTCTCGGGCTTGTATACTTGGTGTCGCCAAAGAGATGCATACTACACCAAGAACATTACGAAGATTCGCGATGAACTTTCGCAATGATTTCAACGTTTCGTTTAGCAAGCGCGGAACGATTCTTGGATCTGATTTGCGGTTTTTATTATTAAATGATAACGATGCTGCTCCTTCTTCGTGGAACATCACTAATCAAGGCTTGAGCTCCGTGTTATCGCGAACGTTCGCGCAAGATTTCGGTACTTCAGCGAGGAAGGAACCACCCGAGCCACGAGGTCTTCCCTGGCTCGGTACAATATTATCCCTGACAATGTCTGGTGGTGCGAAAAAGCTACATGAATACGTGGACAATAGACACCAAGAACTTGGACCAGTCTTCAGAGATCAGATTGGACCAATCGAAGCTGTTTTCGTTAATTCGCCAGCTGAATATCGTAAAGTATTAGCCGATCTTGCGGGTAACACGCCGCAGCACTTCTTACCGGAATCCTGGATGTTGTATAATGAAATTCGAACACAAAACCGAGGTCTGCTCTTCATGTACGTACGATGTTCTCCCATCGGTATGTTAAAGAAAAGAATTGTTATAAATTCCGATAGAATTAGATATTAGCGAGAACCGAAACGTTTGTTTTATAAGATGCTTTTGTGAAAATTTTAATTTTTCTTAGAATCTTTTCATATAATTAAAACATCTTTCGTTCATCTGAATTCTCTTCTTCTCAGCGAAGTAATTTATTTTGTCATAAAATAATTTCGATAACGAAAGACCATTGCGCTATTGGAATAGGGACGGAGAAGAGTGGTGGCATTACCGTAAAATTCTCAATAAAGTAATGCTGAAACCTGCACCAAAGACTTTTTTCTGTGGACCTTGTCAGGAAGCCGCCGAAAATCTCACGAAGGAATGGCAAAGGTATAGCCGAATCGGTTGTGTAATACCGAATCTGGAACATCAGCTGTATCAGTGGTCTATCGAGGGTAAATTTCAGTCATTACATAATAGAGTTTTTTATATAGCAGCAGTTTTTATATAGCAGCATTTAACATTATCATACTTTGTTAAATCATTATTATTTTAGTGCATTGCACGTGCATTCGTCGACTATGTAAAATTATTTTAAATGATTTTTCGCGATTAACAATGCGCGATGTTGATCGATAATCCTTTTATAGTGATGTTAGGGACCATGATAGGTTCGCAATGGCATGCTTGCGAACCATGGTTACGTCGTGACATAGAGGATGTGGCCACGATATTACATCAGATTTTCACATATACTTCACATCTTTCAATGATACCAGCCAAGTTAGCGATGAAGCTTAGGTTGCCAGTGTGGAACAAGTTCGTTAAGGCTGCCGACGAGGTGCTAGACAAGGTGCGCAAACTGGTGCCAGAAATGATCGAATTATCAAACAACGACGGACTTCTGCAGATGATTTTAAATAATGGTATTCGCGGAGATGAAGCTGTCAGAATCATCTGCGATTTCGTCGTAGCTGCTGGTGACACAGTACGTGTTTAATTTATTATTACTCGTATATACAGGATGTTTTATCACAAAATTTAACAAAGAAAAGACATTAAACGTTTTCTAATTTTAAAATAAAATGTTCTTGATATGAGAATTTCTATGAAAAAATTTATCTTTTCCTCTCCTCAAACATTTTTAATTTATTTGAAGTTGGATTATCATTTCTCGTTTGTAGTTATAAGATATGTGCATATAATACATGACGTAAAGAAAAATTTAAATTCTTCTAATAAAGGCTCATAAATATACAATAATATACAATAAGGAGCATATAACTCTGCACTGGTGTTAATGTAAAAAACGTTTGTTATTTAAAACGTCGATTTAATGGTAATACATAATAATTATATTCGTTAGATGTTTCGACCTTATATTAAGTTATCTTCAATATAACATAAATTATTACATAAACATATTACCTAATTGTTATAATTATGTGTCAGGACAATATTTAAAAAACGCTTGATTTCTACATAGCAATTTAAATTTATAATGGAATTCGCTCACGCTCTTCGTCAGTCGTTGATGTGTTCATCAGATTGTATTCTTTCTAATTATATTCGTCAATTCCTTAAAACAATTTAAATGTCCGGTCTTAATTATCATATGTTTTCAAAATACCACGTTTTTTTAACAATTATACAGGAATTGGAACTCTTGTGTATAAATTATTGAAAACATGATATTAAGATCGGACATTTAAATTGTTTTAAAGAATTGATGAATATAATTATAAAAAGAATACGATTATAATGTGAACATATCAACCACTCACGAAAAGCGTGAGCGAATCCATTATAAATTTAAATAGAAAGGCCACATAGAAATCAAGCTTTTTTTTTTAAATATTGTCATGGCACGCAATTATAACAATTAGATAATATGTTTATGTAATAATTTATTGAAGATGATCTAATATAAGGTCGAAACATCTAAATAATATTATTTATATATTATTACGAATATAATTATTATATATTATCATTAAATTGATATTTTAACATTTCACATTGACATCCAGTGCAAGCTTATATGCTCTTTATATTATTAAATAAATTTAAGTTTAAAAGTCGATAAAGGATTTAATTATTTGAAATCGATGATTTGATATTTGCAACATTAACTTTCTTAGTCAAAAGTTATTCTGGTTGATTTTATATTTGAATCAATTGATTTTGAAATTGATATTTTTAATTATATTAATAATTAAAGTAATGGGGGACATTTTGTATGCACAGTAAAATTGTAACTCTACGATTATTTATTTAGACATCGATTACCATGCAATGGGCATTGCTATTACTTAGTACTCACCCTGAGCTACAAGATCAATTATTCGATGAAATAAAAAATTTGCCACTGGAAGATCTTCTGCAACATCAATTATTAAGATATACGTGGAAGGAAACCTTGAGGCTGCACCCTGTCGCACCATTCCTTACGAGATATTTACCAGTGGACTCCATAATTGGCGGTTATTTTGTGCCGAAAGGGGTAAAAATAATAATCGCGTAAAATTAATAGAAAGCAATTTCTAATGCAAATTGCTACCATTCGCAGATTATTCGCGCTACCAAACAAATTATTAGATAATGACTAATTAAAAAAGATGATTCTCCTTTCTTTTTCTAGGATCTAATTATCTTATCGCTTTATTCAAGCGGCCGTGATAAGAATAATTTTCTACGACCTAATGAATTCTGGCCAGAAAGATGGTTCAGAACGGGGGGGGAGGAAGATTCATTCACCTATCGAGGAGTAAAAGATGCACGAGCTAATGTTCCATTTGCGGTAGGCGTGAGGAACTGCATTGGTCAGAGACTCGCAGAAACACAACTGTCTCTTACATTGGCGCAGGTGAGTTACTAATCATGTAATTAGATTCAAATTATGACTACAGCCGTATATTATTTCCTTGTAGCTCATTAAAAACTTCAAGATTGAATGTGAAAATAGAGACAGGATTAAGATGATTTTGCGTATGGTATCTGTACCATCAGAATCTATCAGATTGAAGCTGATTGATAGAGAAATATCATGAAGATTATTAAAGGATTATGGAAAGACGATTAATGAAATTTTATTATATAATGACGCGATGCAAGAAATATATACATAATTTGTTTATATTTGTTGAATATGTATATATACATATATAAGCACACACACACACACACACACACACACACACACACACACACACACACACACACACACACACACACACACACACACACACACA
>Ga0157363_1005423_pt1 | contig 11879 bp, 6 predicted proteins | sample AttsexASBM1_FD_111477 | JGI IMG/M metagenome (GOLD analysis project Ga0157363, IMG submission 111477) | Fungus gardens microbial communities from leaf cutter ant in Ribeirão Preto, State of São Paulo, Brazil - Atta sexdens ASBM1 | ecosystem: Host-associated > Fungi > Mycelium > Unclassified ...
CGTTTATTGCATGAAAATGATAAAAAATATTTTATTCGAAGTATTGCCCATCGGTAACTATACATTCTTTTCCACCTGTTTGACAATTTGTGGATGCCACGCCAAAAAAATTGTTGCTCTTTTAAGCCAAACAGTCATCTAGTCATTCTCATACATCTTCGTAAGAAGTGAAGCGCTGCTGAGCAAGTGCGTGTCCCATCGATGCAAATAAGTGGTAATCGAACGGAGTCAAGTCTGATGAGTAAGTCGCATGCGAAAGTATTTCCCAACCAAATGCCTCAATCGTTTTCTTGACCAATTTTGCTGTGTGTGATTATCATGAAGCAAAATAACTTTGTGTTGCCTTTTTTTTATATTCCAGTCGTTTCTCACACAAAGCTTGATTCAAATTGATCGTTTGTTGTCGGTAGCGTTCAGTATTAAGTTTCGCCAGATTTTAGCAGCTCATAATAGATCACACCTTTCTGATCCCACCAAACACAGAGCATTGTCTTCCGTCCATAGCGATTTAGTCTTGCAGTCGATGTCGATGGTTCGGCTTACCCATGATCTTTTACGCTTAGGATTCTCAAAGTATATCCACTTTTCGCCAGTCACAATTCGAGAAAATAGAGAAGTGACTTTCTTTGTACCTGGCGAGCAGCATTTCGCAAGTGGTTTTTCGGTTTTTTTGCTTTCATTCAGTCCATGTGGAACTCATTTTCCCATCTTCTGGAACTTTTCCATGGATTTCAAACGTGTGGAGACGGCTTCTCGTGTCACATTCAATTGATCCGCGAGTTGTTGTTGAGTTTGAGCGTCATCCTCATCCAACAATACTTGCAATTCGCTGTCTTCAAATTTTTTCGGTAGTTTTCTACGTTCTTCGTTTCTCTCGTCAAAATCGCCACTTTTGAATTTTTGAAACCACTCAAAACACTTTGATTTACCAAGAGCATGCTCACCGTAAGCTTCGATAAGCATTCGATTCTGCAGCATTTTTCTTCAAATGGTAACAGAAAATCAATGCTGTCCGCAAATCGTAATTTCCAGGCACAAAATTCGACATGTTCAACGCTATTACAAACTATACTGTTGTATGAAACTTGTATTGTTGTGAGTTGAAAATCTTTGTCAGATGTCAGAAGAAGGAAATGGCGTCAATGGCGCCATCTGACAGCAACTACATTGACAGCTATGGCCATCTATTGGTAAATTCCGGTTTCATATTTACATAGTATAAATTGTATTAGTTACATCTAACAGGAAAAACACCAAGAATTTTTTCCCATATCTAATACATAGAGTCTATGTAGCAGAGTTCAACATAATCCACAACTTTTGATAATCAATTACTTAAACAATTTCTGTAATCTTAATTACATAGTTCAGTTACTCTGGTAATCATGATTACTGATAATCATATTGCATGATACTAAGTAATTTGAATTCTTAATAATCATACAGTATTGTTTTTCTGATGTCAACTTGCTCCGATACATTCACTTCCATAACAGATAACTATAATTTTCTCCAATTCAGACATTCTTCGGCTTTTGCAATGTATTACATGCAGGTCATTTTGCAAAATGCCTTCATCTAAGCGAAAACTAGTCAGTTATCTATTTGCTTAGCGTTGATATTTCAGGGAGAGGAATAATTCGTGCATTATGTAAATATCTGTAGGCCTTTTGACGGAGTGCAGCAAAATTGCAGCACAAATGTCGTCTAGATCATTGTGTCTTTTTTTCCAGGGTTAAGGAACAATCTTATTTGTCAGGGTATGAAAGACATACTCAATATTTCCTTGATCTTTTTATTGATATTCTTTTATTGATATTTTTTTATTTAATCTACATTACGAGTCGTCTTTCTAAAGCTTTGATTTTTCTTACAAAATGCATTTATCTTTCTAGCTTGATGATTGCAGCATTTTGGAATGACTTGATGTTGAAAGCTGGTGCTATTCTGCAGTTCGAATTACATAATTGTATACTGAAAGTATTAAAAATGTACGAGTTGCTTATACAAACAACAGCGTTTAATAAATTTAATAAATTTATTATTTCATATTTTTTATTAAATGAGTAATTGTCAGTCAACAGAAGTATTTCTAATTAACCTGAGAGACGCGTTTCGAAGCTAATGTTGATAGACGCCTTCTGATCATTTTGATCGAAATATTTTCGTACACATATGTGTTATAACTAGAATACATATATTATTATAATTATCATAAATAATAATTAACAAGAAAATATTCTAATATTGCTTTATATTATTAATCAATTAAGAACAAAGGAACATAATAATTACTAGAAATAATTGTACTTATATTCTTATTTTAATTTTATTTGTTATTTGTTAAAATTAATGATATGTAATGAAATAATAAAAAAATTATAATAATTTTATTTTTTATTTAAAAAATAATAATATATAATAATGGCGGAGACTGGCAGAGATGACAAATACTAACGTAAGTGCACGCGCTATGATCTTTTAGATCATCATTAAATTTTATGTAGATATAAGCGTGTTTACGTCATCTATTTTCGCATACTATACGAAAAAACATTACAAACATTAACAAACATTTACGTAATTTTAAAGGTAAAAATGTAATAAGTGCAAATAAATTGAAAAATATAAATAAAAAACATAAGAGTACGGCAAAATGACTGGTACACGATAATAAATCCCGGGTTAAATGAGAAAAATCCTATTTTCAATCGAAGCGGAGCACTTCAATATTTCTGTATGACTATATGTATCTGATTCTGCAAATCGCGCGTTAAAATCATTTTTCGGTTTCAAAATGCAATGAACCGAAATAGCAATATCACTTATATATAGCAGACAAGCAATTTAATAATTTTTTATTACTTTTATATTAATACGCATGTTTATGCGTATTAAGAACAATTTAATATTAATACTTAAATATTAGTAAGATTTTTAAAATCAGTGAATAATTTATTGCGAAAAATATTGTCTCGGCCAGAGTTTGAAACTGAAATTCTCGACTTTTTGGAATAATTTAAAAATATTCATTAGCCTATTGTTTTATTGTACAATTTAATAATTTTTCATGCGCAAGTAACGCATCTTTATAAAAATATTTATTCTCAGATGTTAATGAATATTTTTAAATCCCAGAAAGTCGAGAGTTTTTTCGGGCTCAAACTTTGACTGAGACAATATTGTTAGCATCAAAAACTATGAATAGAATGTAATAAGTTGAAGAGACAATATGTTATGAGCTAGATGTTTAAATGCTAAATTAATGTAAACAATAGATATAATTTCAAACATAGACGTTTCGATCCCTATCAGGTCTTTCTCAATGTAAATAATTTACAAAATTTTCGATATCTATTATAAGATTAAATAGTAATAATAGATTATAAAAATAATATTAATTAGAAAATAAGGTATATTACATTGTAATTAATATATATAGCAGGCATGGGAGCAGCTAAAGTTGTCAAAAATAGTTAAAAAAGTGAGTTATTCTTGAAAATAACAAGTTTCTTAACGGCATACACCACAACGCAAGATGTTCGCAGCTAATATTTTATATTTTATTACATAACAATTAAATAAATAGATGTTTCGATCTTAATTTAATTAGGTTATCTTCAGTATTACACAACTATTTATTCAAATTCGCGCATATATTATCACACCAACACAACAAAGAGTTTCCTGTCTCGCATTATAATTTGTAAAAATAATCCAACAGGATAACGTTAACAATAAGTTTATCTTTTCTAAATAGAATTTTAAAAAAGAAGGTAGTTGAATATTGTATCGTATTATACTCTTGAGAAATTGTCTATTGTTAAATTCAATCAATTACTCCTACCGCTCATCCTTTTTAGTTATTCCGCATATAATTTTTTAATGAAGTAATTTTGGTGAAGTGAATATTTTAATAAGTGAATATTTAATAAGTGAATTCTTCGACAATAATAATAAATTATAATTAAGAAACTACAATAATTCATGTACAATAACTTTCGTGAATCTTATCAGGACGTGAATTTGTTATAATGAATCAACTATTGTATATCAACTAAAGCTTATAAATTAAAGCTTGTAATGTTAAATGACAGTCTATTTATAAATAATTTTAATAGAAAAACTAATGGAGACGCTGGAGTTATGTGGGGGAAGTTATATTAAGCAAAGGAAAATGTAATGTTTCGAATAAAAAATGGAAAATGATGCTCTGCATCAATGTTAATAACATTGTTTTTGAATATCATTTCAGACATGAGTCTTTTTTGAAAACATGGCTTTGAATCTAATAATGAGATATTCTCCTAATCTAATTTATGTCCATATTCCAACTGATTCTCTGATACTACCGTGTGCGAATCATTGGATTTCTTAATATTCATTTCATGTTCCTTTATCCTTGTTTTAACTTTTTTTTTTATTTGGCTTGTATATGAAACATCATAGTTAAAACTTATTTTATATACCACATTATAATGCTCCATCATGTTTAACTTATCCTTATCTAATCTAATTGACAGACTTCAACGTGTTCATGGGTTTATAGGCAACTTTGAAATCACTCTTTTCACAAATTTAAATTTTTCCGAGATTTCATTCATGTGTGATATTGTAAAATAATTTTTTGGATTATTAAACACACATAATAAAAGACACATTAAACATAATAAAGCCTCAAAGTCTTCTCCGACCTTATCGCTAATAGAGCATTACTTAACGACTATTTATTACTCTTATAATTATCCTCTTATAACAACCAATTTTATGAATAAACTTCAGGAGCGGCAATGGGCTCTCCTATTTTTCCTGTAATCGTTAACGTCTTCATAGAACATTTTGAGAAAGAGGTCCTCAGAAAAACACCAAAAAAAATCAGAAGTTTGATTACGTTATGTAAATGATACATTCGTGATATGGAGACACGGACAGAGTGTAAATTAATTATTAATTATTTTCCTCAATAATCAACATCCAAATATAGACGTAGAAGAAAACGGAAAATTCCCCTTCCTAGGTTTTGTCTCTAAGAAAGCTGATGGTATCTTAGACCTTCAAATGTACAGAAAACCAGCACAAATAGATACCTATATGCCGAGTCGCATCACCACAAAAACAGTCTGCAATTGATTCACTTGTACATAGAACTTTCACCATCTCTGATAAAGAATATCTACAGACAGAACTCAATCATTTAAAATTAGCCTTACAGAAAAACGGACACGACAAAAAAGATATAATAAAACAATCAATAAATATGCAAACAAGACAACGGTCTCTGATACACAATCAGACGAAAGAATTCTATCCATTCTTCCATATGTCAAAAGAACAACAGATCGGATTGGCAAGCATATTAAACTAACACAATATCCGAACTTTAAACTACCTAAAAAGATAGGATAAATCTTAAGAAATCCTAAAGATCAAGAACCTCCACTCAGCTCAGGAATATACAAAATATTTTGTTCCTGCGAGCAAGTATATATTGGAGAAACTGGAAGAATGATCAACTTACGGATAAAAGAAGAAGACATCAACGTGATGTCAGGCTAAAATACGTCACGCAATCAGCATTATCAGAACACAACATCGAAATAGAACATCAAATACTGTTTGATAGAACGGCTACAATAGTCAACATAACATCATGCTTTCCAAGAAAGTACAGAAAAGCTATAGCACAATTCTCTTCTTTCCCTCCACCACTTCAACAAGTAGCATAATATAAAAACAAACGATCTAGAGGAACAGTTCAGTATCAGGCTTCTCATCCTGATGAAGTGGATTGCAAGGTTTACGAAACATTGGCATTCCAAAAATGGATTTGGACACGGAGGAAAGCCGCGAAATTTTTATATAGAACGCATAATCTTTATATAGAAAGAACCCGTGGAAACCTCAAGAATATTTTCAGATTATTATTATTTGAATCATTGATATCCTTGTAATCATAAGTTCTTTTATCCTTGATAATATTTTAATTCTGCTGTTAATTGCGGAGAAGATTATGTCTAAAGGATAGCTATTAGAGAGTAGAACATTAATCATTCATTTCCTCCCTCACTCAATATTTTATGATATTCTGGATGTGCAAAAAAAAGAATTCTGTCAAGCTGCCCGATTATCACTCCTTTTTTATATTCTATTGGGTAGATAGATTTGTAATTTAAATAACGTTCCAAATTCGTTGATTTTCTATAATTATCTGATCAGACTCTCAACAATCCTCAAACTAATGTAAAAAAAAATCCACAGTACCATCATAATTATGCTCAATTGTGAATCTCAATCTGTCATGATGAGAGTTAACTTATCTAATATTTCATAAATCGGATTTTTAAACAAATAAAATGTCATTCACATACCGATAATAGAATAAACTGGAATACGTATGTTGATGTTCGACTTTTGTCGAGTGTACTTTTCTAAGTCTTGAATAACTAAGATCGGTGACAAAGGAGACCCCTATGGGCATATCAAAGATTTATTTAAAATATCGATTATCAAATTTGAAGTAGGTTGAGTTGAGAACCAAAGAAACGGTGTTTAAAAACTTTTTCATAAGAATATTAGTGTTTCGATATATAATTCCATCTTCCTTTAATGCTTCCTATGAGTAAATCTTCTGGAATGTTAGTATACATGGATATAATGTATACATGGATTAAAAGATACCATTTTATAATTCGACTGTAGTGCTCTACCGTTTGATTCACTAATTCTTAGCTGTTTTTAATGTAGCTAAAACCATTTTTAAAACTTTTGTCAATAATATATAATAATATCTTTTAAAAAAGAGGCCAGAAGATACAAAGGACTGTTAAATATAATTGATAATCAATGGATTGCCCTCTTTATGAATCGTTAGCAATGATTTCGACCAATCCATCCGTAACATTAAGTTTTTTATAAATGGAATGATCTATATATTTCACGTTCTTCCATCTTGCTAACAATATATGAGTTTAGTTTGTCATCATTGTCGAATCTTTGATGTTTATATATGTCTTACAATCGACTAACATTGCATGTATTTTTTTATTGTATTTAGTAAAATTCATCACTACGGTCGAAATCCCTTTATCTGCTGTGATTTTCATATGATCAAAAATCTCTGTTCTCTTATAAACTGTTACTTTTATCTCCTTCATTTCTTTATTTAATAATGTGTTCTCTTGGGCATTATTGCTAAATTGTTATTAGTAATTTTCTTTAAAACTCGAATGGATTCATTTCTTATAGAATTGCGAATTGCGTATTAGCATTTAATTTATTAATGTTATATTCAATATGCTTTGTGAACTCAATAATTACTTTATCTTTATTCATAGTATTATTAGCTAATATGCTATATAAAATAAGCTGTCTCGACTGTAACATTTCATATATAGGTCAGATGAAAAGAAAAGTTGAAACAAGGATAAAAGAACATAAAATATTACAATAAGAAATCCAAATGTTCGCGCACAGTAGTATCAATTGGAATATGGACATGAATTAAATTGGGAGAATTTAAATGTTTGAAGGTGGCTCAATAATATAAATATAAATATAATAATAAGGAGCATATAGTCACGACGACAGATGTTGGAACGAAAATAATATATTTATTATTCTATTAGAAAACATAGACGATCAAAATTTGACCATCAGTACATACAGATGACAATAAAGAATTACAAACTAGTTAATTAAACTAAGAATGCAAAATCGTTAATCAAAGAAATGTTAATACAATATCAAGATGACAAAGAAAGAAATATGTAAAATATTTAAAAAATTATCGCAAGTCAATAAGATAGTAACAAATTTTTTTTCTTTCCATTCACTTGTGGTACGCGCTAATTGAGTAAGATAAAATCCAGAGAATGAAATTTACCAACAAAAATATATATTAAAAAAGGAAAAAAAGAAAAAAAATTTTTATGTAATAACGCATCTGACGACTAATGTGTTCCGTTTATGATTCCTTTTTTATGGAAACAAAGAAGACTTCGTGTGAGAATACGGAATTTCCAGATTCTATTTAAAAATTAAGGAAAAGAAAAACTTTTATCTTATCAATTAAGCGTACAAGCGATTGGAAAGAAAAAGAATTTGTTACTATCTTATTGATTTGCGATAATTTTTTAAATATTTTGCACTTCTTTCTTTATTATCTTGACATTGTATTAACATTTCTTTGATTAGCGATTTTGCATTCTTAATTTAATTAACTTGTAATTCTTTATTGTCATCTGTATGTACTGATGATGGTCAAATCTTGACCGAAACATCTATGTTTTCTTATAGAATAATAATAAATATATTATTTTCCTTTCAACATCTGTCGTGGTATGCTCCTTATTATTTAAATTTAAATTGAGAGAATATTTCATTATTATTGAAGAGTCAGAGCCATGTTTTCAAAAAGGCTTATATCTGAAATGTTATTCATTGAAAAACATATTAATATACAAAATGATACGGAACGTTTATCCGAAACATATTTTCCTTTGCTTAATATAATTTTCCCTATATAACTCCAGCGTTATTCTCTCCATCAGCTTTTCAACTGAAATTGTTTATAAATGGACTGTCTTGATTTGATAGTCGATTCGTTATAACAAGTTTAGTACGTCTTGATAAGAAAGTTATTTACATAGGTATGATATTGTAGTTCCTTAATTATAATTTATTATTATTAATGTAAGAATATTCACTCTATTAGAATCTGGAAATTATATGTGGAATAACTAAAAAGGATGAGTGCTAGGAGTACTGAATCTAACAATAAATAACATTTCAAGAGTATAATACGATACAATATTCGACTATTTTCTTTTTTAAGATTCTACTTAGAAAAAATAACCTGTTGTTAACGTTGTCCTTGGATTATTTTTACAAATTATAACGCGAAGTATCAAACTTTTTGTTGTATTGGTGCGATAATATATTATATGCGCGAATTTGAATAAGTAATTGTGTAATACTGAAGATGACCTAATTTAACCTGGCTTGAATGAGGTGGATTGTTACACCGACTATGAGGTGGGTATCACATACCCATATATTTGTTTAAAAATTTTGTTTATAATAATACTATATAATGATTCGTTATTATATTATATTCTTTCTCTATTTTCTTTTCTCTACTTTCTCGTAGATGTCCTAAACGTATCAATATAATAAAATAACAGTTTGTGTTTGAAATTGTTTATTTTTGCATTTAAACGCTAGATTATAATTATTTCATAAAAATGGCAAGACATAGGAACTTTGGGTATATTACTATCTAAATATAATCACAAACTAAATATTTTATAATCACAAATTAAATATTTTAATCACATAAACAAAATGATAGTATCTTCCGATTGAATCAACAAAAACGTAATGATCAACAACTAATTAGTAATCTTCTCCTCCTAATTCGGTGCAATTTTTGCATTGAAAAAAAGTATTCATGCATATAGGCTTAACACATTTGGAACAGCAATGTTTAGTCTTCCTTTGGATGTAGAACAATCTTATGTATCTATCAGGCTTTTTTCTAAGAGTTGGTGATAATGATTCTCCCAAGTGTTCGGCGATCCTTTTCCTTAGGAATGCGCGGATAGACATTTTGTCATCTATCGCGAAGTCCGCAATCAAAGCCAATCTTAAATGCGAATGAAATCGCGTCGCTTTGTTTGGATTTTATTATTTTCTCGGTAAATTATGGTACCATTTATAACTGCTACATTGAGCAGGCCATAGAAAATGGTCATATGTCAACGTTGGCTGTTTCAAGAAACGTTATATATAGCATTCAATTCATTGGCGACGTCGACACCTTTGTACTATTATATATGTGATTATTTCAGGTTTTTTTTTATCATCTGTAGATTTGTCACTGTTTTTTTCGTGATGCAATGTAGACATGATCAATACAATTTTATTTTTTTTGATATATATGACACCAACATTATTCTTCTGAAATCCAAATTGTGAACTGTGTACATCTTGATGTACTCGTTTGAAAGCATCGGGTACTTATGGCTTATTCTTACGGACTGTATCCACAGGAGTCAGTCTATGTTCTTTTAGCAAATGCATCATAAATGGGTAACCAGTTATCAAATATGACGTTCTGTTTGTTTTTATTATGGGTTGTATTAAGGAATTTACAATATCAAATGCCTTACTGAATTGGTATGATCCAGAAGATTGCTTTCCTGCGTAACTTCCAATTTTAGTACGTAGAATATCTTGATTTAACTATTGCATATATTTCGATTCCATATTTGGCTTATTGGGAATATATACGTGAAACAGGTATCGTCTCCGGAAAAATAAGAGCATCTCATCAATAGTTAGTTTCTCAGAAGGCACGTAATACATTTCACAATTTTCAACAAATTTAAAAAACCAAAAAGGTTTCTAATCGCTGTCAGATTGTCAATATTTTTTCTCTATTCTCTTGTATTCTTATCATCAAACCTAATTCAGTTCTGGAGAAAGTAGAATCGTTGAAGTGACATAAATCTGAAAATATCTACATCTGTGTCATCTGTACGACACAGATCATTGAGATTTTGTCTATTGGACCGGTTCAGACCTGTTATATGTAAAAGTCCAATAAATGACTTCAATTCAAAGATATGATTTTTTTTTCCACTCTCTTCTTGTTCTTATCTAATTATTTGTATGTGTTAATATAACATTATTTAACATAATATCAGTCATGAAGACACATTCACACTCTGTTTTGACAGATCTCGCAGCACCTTTTACGCCTGAAGGTTCGGTAATTATATTTTCAGACCGGATGCGAACGCTTCTGGAATATTTTGCCACTTTGTTCCATCTTTGGAAGTAAAAAAAGCTCGATTCAGAAGATGCGATAGAATCTGACCTTTTACTCGTCGTTACATCATCCACTGCATCAGTTTCCTCGAAGTTTTCCAGGTAACTTCCTGCTACGAATCACTTTCCTCGCTGCGCTGAGAACCCCTGAGTGGTCAATCTCTTCTTCACTCCGAAACTAACCGAACTATCACTACTGTCGCTTATCTCAAACACTCATCTATAAGCGCTTATCTCAAGCACTTATCTATAAGTGCCTGAAGTCTTTATTGTTCTTTTTCGTAAGACATATTGTTCAATTACATCTGAAAGAATGCAAAAACTATATAAAATGACTAAACCATATAAAACTTAAGTTATGGTACAAAATACGTATGCCGATTGAAGTCAGTATTATGTATCCGACGCAGGTTTTTGAGCGTCTATCTTCCATCGACGCTGGCGCAATACTGAATGCGACGCTGCAAACCCCTCTCTGCACCCTTCCCTCTATTAAGAGACTATTAAGAGAGCGGAGTTCCGCGAAACACAATAACAAAAATATTTGTTTTAAAAATGTGTGAGTATAAGATACCCGACCTCATTCATGGCGGGTTAAGGTCAAAATATTTATTTATTTGATTGTTAAGTGATGAAAATATAAACTATTAGCTGCGAGCATCTTGCATTGTGGTGTATGCCGTTAAGAAACTTGTTTCAAAATTTGACCACGTATTGACTTTTATTGTTATTCTTGAAAAAGTGAGAAAATAGTCAGTAAAAAAAGGTGAATTTCTTTAAAATTAAGTTTAAAAATTAAGCTTAAAAAATAAGTTCCTTGAGAATTTGAGTGTATTTTTCAATATATCTTCTTAAAAAATTAAATTTTAGAAAAAACCATAAACGTATAGCAAGATAAGTATATATTAGGTGTACAAAAAAGTTCAGAGCTTTAGATTTGATACAACTGAAATAACAATTTAAATTTTATATATCTTCCCGCCTTTTTGTGGTTTTAAAGCGTTAACATTTGGCCTTCTAAAATGCCATATGGTTTGACGTTTGATGCA
>Ga0157363_1005424_pt1 | contig 11879 bp, 7 predicted proteins | sample AttsexASBM1_FD_111477 | JGI IMG/M metagenome (GOLD analysis project Ga0157363, IMG submission 111477) | Fungus gardens microbial communities from leaf cutter ant in Ribeirão Preto, State of São Paulo, Brazil - Atta sexdens ASBM1 | ecosystem: Host-associated > Fungi > Mycelium > Unclassified ...
AGCGCTGTTTCAGGCTTTGCAGGGAGCTGCGCGGCTGTTCCGTAATGGCGAGCGTGATGTGGAGATTCTGGAAAATGCGATGCGTGCGGTCCTGATCGAAGCCGGGCTTCCGGATATCGATTATGCGACAGTTGTGAACGCAGACACGTTCTGCCGCGAACAGCCCTGTTCTAACAACGCGCTGGCGCTTCTGGCTGTGCGGGCCGGGGAGGTCCGGCTGATCGACAACATGCCTCTTTGAGTTGCTCACCCTTCATGCGGTATAAGCATGCACTGCTGACGTACGGAGGATTTCAGACATGCAGAAAACCATCATGCGTCGCGTGGCCCAGGGGCAGGGCCACGAACCCGCCGATCTGGTCATCCGCAATGTTCGGCTGCTCGATCTGGTCACGGGTGATCTTATTCCGACTGATATCGCTATCTGCGGCGACCGGATCGTCGGGACTTACGGTGAATACGAAGGTGTCCGGACGATTGATGGTGCAGGCCGGATCGCCGTGCCGGGCTTTATCGATACCCATCTACACGTCGAATCCTCTCTGGTGACACCGTTCGAGTTCGATCGTTGCGTTCTGCCGCATGGTGTGACGACGGCCATCTGCGATCCGCATGAAATGGCCAATGTGTTGGGGCGTGCGGCGTTCGACTACTTTTTGGCCGCTGCCGAGCGGACCATCATGGATCTGCGCGTCAACCTGTCGAGCTGTGTTCCAGCCACGTCCATGGAGACATCGGGCGCGGTTCTGAACGTGGATGATCTGGTGGCCTATCGGGACCATCCGAAAGTGATCGGTCTGGCCGAGTTCATGAACATTCCGGGCGTTTTGAATGGCGATCCCGGATGTGTGGACAAGCTGGCGGCTTTTGCAGGCGGTCATATTGACGGTCATGCACCACTCATGCGGGGCAAGCCCCTGAACGGCTATCTGGCAGCCGGTATTTCAACCGACCACGAAGCCACGGCTGCTGACGAAGCACTGGAAAAAGTTCGTAAGGGTATGACGGTCCTGATCCGGGAAGGATCGGTCTGCAAGGATCTTGAGGCGTTGGTACCGCTTCTGAACGTCGCGACTTCGCCGTTCTTTGCGTTCTGCACTGATGACCGCAATCCGCTCGAAATCGCCCATGAAGGCCATCTGGATTTCCTGATCCGCCGTGCCATTGAACTGGGTGTGGAGCCGCTGGCCGCATATCGGGCGGCCTCATTGTCTGCTGCCACAGCTTTTGGCCTAAAGGATCGTGGACAGATCGCGCCGGGCAAGCGTGCGGATATCGTCCTGCTTGATGATCTGGAGCGCTGTCAGGTTTCAGACGTCATTGCCGCCGGGCGCCTCGTGAATGATGCCTTGTTCGCAAGCCGCGAAATTGTGCCTCCGGTCGGATTGGAAAGCGTGAAGCTCTCCCGCCCCGTAACGGTGCAGGACATGGCTGTTGAAGGCAGCGGCAGAAACCGTGCTGTTATGGGGGTTATTCCTGGTCAGATCATCACGGATTTTTTGCGTCTGGACCTGCCTGAAGGCCATGGCCACGTTCTGCCTGATCCGGAACAGGATGTTGCCAAAGTCTGCGTCGTAGCGAGGCATGGGCATAACGACAATATCGGGCGTGGTTTCGTGCGGGGTTTTGGCCTGAAGGAAGGCGCGCTGGCGTCGTCTGTCGGGCATGACAGCCATAATATCTGCGTTGTTGGAACCAGCGACGCCGACATGGCCTGTGCGGTGAACCATCTGGAAAAAACCGGCGGTGGTTTTGTGGCGGTCCGTAATGGACAGGTGCTCGCAGATCTACGCCTCCCGGTCGCAGGCTTGATGAGCGATGCGCCTTACGAACAGGTCCGGGATGATCTGATTGTCCTGCGTAAGGCGGCGAGGACGATGGGTGTTGTTCTGGAAGAGCCGTTTCTGCAACTGGCCTTCCTGCCCCTACCCGTGATTCCTCATCTCAAGATCACGGATTTCGGGATGATTGATGTCAGGACGATGAGCTTCGTTTGAAGAATGGCTGCCTGAGGGCAGCCATTCACAAAGATAATACAGGTGAGACGTCTTAGGCGCGTATGGCTTGGGCGGATGTCTCATCTGCGTCTAGCAGACAGGGGGCCTTGTTGACGATCTGAACGTCGTTTCCGGTTGGTTCGTTATCACCTGGCGGCAGAGGGCGCAGAACTATTGGTCCATCGCAGGCTTGGGTGTTCCCGCTAATACTCGCCGGGCAGGTCCGTGTTCAGATGGGGGAAACGCCCCCCTCTCAGGTTGCGTGGGTAATAAGGTGACCGTAACAGCCGCTATTGTTTCAAGGCTGCCTGTTGGGAGCATCATTGCCCGAACCGGATCGCAATGGCGCCATCTGCTTGATGACTAGGGCAAGCGGAACAGCGTGTTCTGACACTATTGACGTTGGATAATGACGGGCGTGTTCGATGCAATGCCTCAAACCCTGGCTGACAAGATCGACAGTATGATGGTTCGGGCACATCATTTCGAGCGGCCCCTTCAATAAACTCAGGAACTGGCGGCGCATCGCCACCCTATATGACAAAGCCAAGGGATCATATTCTGGCTTCGTCAATCTCGCCTCAACGCTCCAGTAGATACCCTTTGTCCACGAAATCTAAGGATCGACATGGGAGGGGCAAAAGTGACGGTATCCATTCGTGGACGAATGACGAGAACGTCCGAAATGAAGCGCGCTGGCCGACTGGCATGCGGTAACGTCCGGCACTGGCCTTGCTGTTCCATACAGGTCAACGTCGAAGCAATTTTGTGAAAGTGGGGCCAAGTTCCGTAAGTGCGAGCGGTATCCATCTCCGTCAGCAGAAAACAGGCGCCGAGTTGGATCAGTGGAAGCCGAACAGGGCGGGGAGGTTCCTGACGATTGAGAAAGGCCGCGGCCCGAAGGCTCGCAGAAGCCGGTTGCACAACTCATCAGACCGACGCCATCACAGGTCATCGGAGCCTCAGAGAAGTTGCCTGCTACGTCCGTGTCGCCGTGCAGATGGAATTGGCACGTTCGGCGATGTTAAGGCTAAGACCCGCCCGTCAAACCTGTTCAGGAAGGTGTCAAAGACGCAGAGTAATTGGCGGAATATAGCGATTTCTGAGATCAGTGGTGGACCTGACGCGATTCGAACGCGTGACCTTTGCCTTCGGAGGGCAACGCTCTATCCAGCTGAGCTACAGGTCCATGCGCCTTCAGATAACTGCTTCGGCGACAGATTGCCAGCCCTCTTTTTTGAAAGTTCTGTCGTTCGGACATACGGCTGGCAGAAGGTCACGGAAAAGTCTGCGTCTGGGCGGTGGCCTGCCATGCGCTGGCAGCGATATCACCGCCTGATGGCAGGAAGTGGTCGGGGTCTGTTAACCATGAGACGGCATCCTGTGCCGCCCCCCGGTGGTCCCGGCTGAGAAGGTGGTGTGCGTCGGGTAGTTCGTCGATCCGGGTGTCGGGGGGCAGTTTGCGCAGCAGGCGTGCAGTGAAGGGTGGCAGGACGAACTGGTCACGGCCACCAAAAATGATGAGCAGCGGGGTCCGGGCCTGGGGCGCGGCTTTGTAGGCAGTCTGCATCAGCAGGGTTAAGCCATAGAGCGGATGGATTGTTGAACTGTGCAAGGTGAGGGGATCGAAATACATCCGCCGCAGGGCCTTGATGTTGTCGCTTGCAACCCGGTGACCAGGAACGGCCGAACCGTCCAGCTTCCAGTTTGGGGCCAGGAGATCAAGAGTGCCCAGAATGCTCTCCCAGGGCTGGCCGATATCGAGCGCCGCAGGGGCAAGCAGGATCGTGCTGTTGATATGGGGCGTGTCTGTCGCGGCCAGCAGCAGGGCTATGGCGCCGCCCATGCTTTCTCCCATGATGTGAATGGGTGTGTCGGGATAGCGAGTGTGCAGCCAGAGCACCTGTTCGCGAGCGTCCTGCACCAGTCTTGCCGTGCTGCTCCATTCACCCCGGTCGGCAGTTTCTCCAAAGCCGCGGATGTCCGGCGCGACGAGTGTAAAGCCCTGGGCTGTGAAGACCGGTGCGGCGAACTCCCAGGCATCCCGGCTGTCGCCGTAACCGTGCAGGGCCAGGATGATGCCACGGAGGCTGGGTGTGAGGGCCGGATACAGTCGGAGGGGAATATGGGCGCCATCCGACATGTCGAGTGTGAGTGTCGGGGAGATGAGAGCCGTTTCCTGTGCTGTCGGATGCAGGTCTGGAATATGAGGTGCCGTGCAGCCCTGTAGCGCTAGCGGAGACATCAGGCAGAGCAGTCCGAAGGAAAGACGTCTGAGGCGGTTTGAAACGGAGGGGAATGAGCCTATCATCACGAATGATTTTAGAACGTCCGCTCCTTCGGGGCGAGAAGGGAGACATTCGTGCAGCCAGAAAAGTCTGATCTGGGAAAGCCTGTTTCGGGAAAGCCCCATCTGGTCCTGATCGACGGATCTGGTTTCATCTTCCGCGCCTTCCATGCTCTGCCGCCGATGAGCAGCCCGCAGGGCGTTCCGGTCAATGCGGTGTATGGCTTTACGAATATGCTCACGCGTCTGCTGCGGGATCATGTGGGCACGCATCTGGCCGTGATTTTCGACGCCGGCCGTGTGACGTTCCGCAACGAGATCTATCCACAGTATAAGGCGCACCGTCCGGAAGCACCGGAGGACCTGCGCCCGCAGTTCGGTTTGATCCGTGATGCCACGGCCGCCTTTAATGTACCGTCGATCGAGCTTGAGGGCTGGGAGGCAGATGATCTGCTCGCCGCCTATGCCAAGGCGGTCGTTGAGGAGGGCGGATGTTGCACCATCATTTCGTCAGATAAGGACCTGATGCAACTCGTGCGTCCCGGCGTTGAGTTGATGGACCCTATGAAGCAGAAGTCGATCCGCGAAGCCGAGGTCGAGGCCAAGTTCGGTGTCCGTCCCGCTCAGGTCGTGGATGTGCAGGCGCTGATGGGGGATTCGACGGACAATGTCCCCGGCGTGCCCGGTATCGGTCCAAAGGGCGCGGCACAGCTCGTGAATGAGTACGGCACGCTGGAGCAGATTCTCGCTGCCGCACCGGGCATGAAAGCGTCCAAACGGCGCGACAACCTGATCGAACATGCCGATGCCGCGCGTATGTCACGCAAGCTGGTGCTGCTGGACGACAACGCGCCGATGCCGCAGCCGATCAGCGAACTCGCTTGCCGTGAGCCCGTACGCGAGACCCTGCGGGACTGGCTGGAAGAAATGGGATTCCATTCCACCATCCAGCGGATGGGGCTGGGTCTGGCCGCAAAGCCGCGTTCGTTCACGCGCCAGATCGTCCGGCCTGACGACAAGGCAGCGGAACGGGACGACGCTGCGACAATCGCGATCCCTGATGCACCTTATGGTCCCTACGAGACCGTGACGGATATTGACACGCTGGACCGCTGGATTGCGGATGCGCGGGCCGCAGGCGTGGTGGCCGTCGATACCGAGACGGATAGTCTCAACGCGCGGCAGGCCAATATGGTTGGGCTGTCGCTGTCGGTCGCGCCGGGGAAGGCGTGTTATGTGCCGTTCCTGCATGAAGTGACGCGTGATCTGCTGGAAGAGGCTCCGGCAGATGAGCCCGTCAGTTGCCAGCTTGATCGTGCTGAGGCGCTGGAGCATCTGGGGCCGCTGCTGCGTGATGCGTCCGTCCTGAAAGTGTTTCAGAATGCGAAATACGATCTGACCGTTTTTCGCGGCGCAGGCATCTCCGAGATCACGCCCATCGATGACACGATGCTGATTTCCTACGCCCAGTCGGCCGGTGAGCACGGGCAGGGGATGGACGAACTTTCCGAACTGCATCTGGGTCACACGCCCATCACTTATGATTCTGTAACGGGAACGGGCCGCAAGCGCATTCCCTTCGCACAGGTCGCGATTGACGCGGCGACGGCTTATGCCGCCGAGGATGCGGATGTCACGTTGCGTCTGTGGCAGGTGCTGCACCCGCAGTTGCGGACCCGTCAGGCACTGGCGCTGTATGAAGAAATCGAACGTCCGCTTATCCAGATCCTGACAGATATGGAAGATGCCGGCATCAAGGTGGACGCCACAGAACTGCGCCGCATGTCCGTCGATTTTGCCGAACGCATGGGAGCGATCGAGCAGGAGATCCATGAACAGGTTGGGCGAAGCTTCAATGTCGGTTCTCCCAAGCAGCTTGGTGAAATCCTGTTCGACGAAATGGGTCTTCCTGGCGGAAAGCGGACGAAAAGCGGAAGCTGGGGTACGGATTCCGGGGTTCTGGAATCACTGGCCGAGCAGGGGCATGACCTGCCGCGCAAAATTCTGGAGTGGCGCCAACTCGCTAAGCTGAAATCGACCTATGCCGATGCGCTGGTCCAGCAGATGGATCAGGACACGCAGCGGGTCCACACGTCCTTCCAGATGGCGATCACTACGACGGGCCGTCTGTCGTCCAACGAGCCGAATCTTCAGAACATCCCCATCCGTACAGAAGAAGGTGCACGCATCCGTAAGGCGTTCGTTGCCGCTCCTGGTTGCGTTCTGCTGTCGGCGGATTACAGCCAGATCGAATTGCGCCTTCTGGCTCATGTTGCACAGATCGAACCGCTGCTCGAAGCGTTCCGTCTGGGTCAGGACATTCATGCCCGTACGGCGTCCGAAGTGTTCGGTATTCCGCTCGAAGGCATGGACCCGCTGACCCGTCGCCGGGCCAAGGCCATCAATTTCGGCATTATTTACGGCATTTCGGCCTTCGGTCTGGCGCAGCAACTCCAGATTTCTCCGGGTGAAGCACGCTCCTATATCGATGCCTATTTCGCTCGCTATCCCGGCATCCGTGCCTATATGGAGCGGACCAAGGAAGAGGCGAAGAAGCACGGCTATGTCACCACGCCGTTTGGGCGTCGTTGCTATGTGCCAGGCATTGCCGAAAAGAACGGTGCCCGTCGCGCCTATGCGGAGCGTCAGGCCATCAATGCCCCGCTTCAGGGCGGTGCGGCGGATATTATCAAGCGTGCCATGGTCCATTTGGCGCGGCGTTTGCCCGAAACGGGGCTGAAAGCGAAAATGGTTCTTCAGGTGCACGATGAACTGCTCTTCGAAGTTGAAGAGCAGGATGCGAAGGCACTGGCGGAGTTTGTCCGCACAGAAATGGAAGGGGCCGCCAAACTCGACGTGGCCCTTGAAGTAGAAACCGGTATCGGCCCCAGCTGGGCTGACGCACATTAAAGACAGGAAGGTCATGCAGACCAATCATGAACGCCGCAAGAAGGTCGGCAATCGCATCATCTGGGGCGTTCTCGCCGTGGCGGTCGTTCTGGGATATGTCGGCTTCCATCTGGCGTCTAACGGTGGGCCGGGTCTGCTGGTCCAGTCCAACGGTAACGAGGTGGGCGGCAGCTTCCGTCTTGATTCGCTCGGCGAGAGCACCGTCACCGAAGGCGATTTCCATAACAGCTGGATGCTGGTCTGGTTCTTCGACGCCAACTGCCCCGAGGAAAAGTGCAAGCCCGTGTTGAAGAGCATGGAACAGGCGCTGGTCACGCTCCGGGCCGAGGGTATCCATGTCTCGCCGCTGGCTGTCTCCCTCAATCCGTTCGACGAGGCTGACCCGCTCAAGGAATATGTCCTGCCCGTCGCACCCCACGTCATGCCGTTCACGGCTACGCCGAATATGATCAAGGCCATGACGGCCGAATATCATGCGCCGCTCCAGAAGGAGGGGGACCATTTCGTTCCTGCGCCGCAGATCGTCATTATGGACCCGAATGCGCGTTATGCCGGCACTATTCCAGCTGATGGCAACGCAGATGCTCTGATTGCGCGTCTGCGTGAACTGGCGAAACGCTGAATGAAGCGGGGGGCTGCGCTTCTCGCGGCGGGGTTGTTTCTGGGACTGGGGGCTTTTCCGGCACTTGCCGAAGAGCAGACATCGCCTGACTGGAATGGCATCACGCTTGGCAGTCCTCATCGCGGAGGCACGCTGCATCTGACGGCTGATGGTCCGGGCGGGACGCTGGATCCGCAGATAAATTACGGCACCCAGTACATGCAGGTGTTCGTCAACATGTACGATCCGCTGCTGACCTTTCGTCTGGCGCGGGGAACAGCGGGGCTGGAGGTCGTGCCGGATCTAGCCGACGCCATGCCGCAGATCAGTCCGGATGGCCTGACATGGCGCCTGCATCTGCGGCCGGGACTGCATTTTTCCGATGGTGCGCCCGTGCGAGTGGAAGACGTGGTGGCGTCTTTTCGACGGATCTATCGCGCCGGAAGCCCAACTGCCGCCTCATTCTATGGCGGTATCGCAGGTGCTGCCGACTGTCTGGAAAAGCCTGACCGCTGCATGCTACCTGGCGTTGAGGGGCATCCGGAAACCGGCGAGATCGTCTTTCATCTGACAAAGCCGGACGGCGAATTCCTCTACAAACTGGCATTCCCTCATGCGGTGATCCTGCCCGCCGCAACGCCTGCACACGACATGGGTGGAACGACCGTCCCCGGAACCGGGCCGTATCGCATCACGCAGTACGATCCGGGACACGGGATGGTTCTGGAGCGCAATTCGTACTTCCACGTCTGGAACCCCCAGGCCCAGACGGACGGTTTTGTGGACCGGATTGAATATGATTTCGGGCTGTCGGACGAGGCACAGGTTACAGCGGTTGAGCAGGGGCGGTATGATTGGATGCTGGACGCCAAGCCTGCCGATCGGCTGGGAGAGCTAGGCGCGAATTACACGTCCCAGGTCCATATCGAGCAGCTTCTGGGCTTGTATTATCTGGCGATGAATACACGTGAAAAACCCTTCACGGACGTGCGTGTGCGCCGGGCGGTCAGCATGGCTGTCAACCGCCATGCTATGACGATCCTGTTCGGGGGCAGCGCGATTTCCGAACCTTTGTGCCAGATGGTGCCGCATGGAATTCCGGGTGCCGATCTGGGACTGGACTGTCCGCAGGATCTGGAGGGCGCACGTCGTCTGATCCATGAAGCTGGAGCGGACGGTGCCTCCGTCACGCTGGTCGTTCCCAACCGGGCTATGGAGCTCGGGATGGGCACGTATTTACGCAATGCCCTGCAAGCCGCAGGGCTGAACGCCCAGCTTCGCCCGATCACGGCGGGTCTTGCAGAATCCTACGAGCAGAATACCGCCAATCATGTCCAGATCGCGCTGTCCTACTGGTTCGCGGATTACCCCTCCGCCTCAACTTTTCTGGACGATCTGTTCGGTTGCGACAATTATCACCCCAACGCCGCCGTCTCCCCGAACTTCACGGGGTTCTGCGACCAGCACGTCCAGTCCCTGTTCGATCTGGCCAAGGTTCAGACAGATCCGACCAAAGCAGCCCCGATCTGGCAGGAGGCCGGACGCGCCATCATGGAACAGATGCCCGGCGCTCCTATGATCCAGATGCGCACCGTCGATTTCGTCTCGAAACGGCTGGGAAATTACTATTCAACGCTTCTGAATCACATGCTGTTTTCACATGTCTGGGTGCAGTGATGCTGTGAAAGATAAGGATATCAATGATGTCATGGCGATTATTCAGGACATTGTCATGGATGAGAAGGCTACACCCAATGCGGAAACGGCTTTCGATGAGTATTTTCCAATCATCATTGGCATAATGACTTTCGTTGCCATGCTGCTCATGGCTCTTGCCCGCTCTTTTCCATCGTCCGGACTTACGGCCATTCTAGGATGGACTGCGCTGCTGATTTTACTGCTCGCGGTTTTTGTGGTCGGAATCATGCTGCTCCGACTTGTCAGAGCGACCCTGGAGATGGAGCGGAATTATGGGGCGAAGGTCTGGGAAACTGTCAGACAGCGCAGTCAGTCGGATCAGGACTATCTGCGCCGTATGCTCCGGTGTGCCCCCGATGCTGTGCGTTTTTGCGCAGATTTATGGGCGCGCGAGCAGTCCGCACGCAAGGAACGCAGAGCCATACTCGTAGGAGAAGTCCGAAAAAGAGGCCTGGCTCCATTGTGGCTGTCTGCAATGGCGGCTGGTATTACCATCTTTAGATTTGTTGAGATGCCATACCGTTTCTGGGTGCTGATTGTTCCGGTCAGTCTCGCTATCTGGTCGTTTATGGAAGCCGTTGTCAGCGCCCGGGAAGCGGGGATCGAGCGTGCTGTAGGGCTTTTGGCGCTTGCGCGGGACATGCAGGAGGACTGAGCCTCCTGCCACGAAATTACAGCCCGATATCGCTGCGGAAGATCTTGTCCGCCCACTGGATCGCAGACGCGCCTTCATAGGCCAGCTTCCGGGCTTCTTCCGGCGTCACGGCCTTCGCGCAGACCGTCAGCACACGTCCGCCATCGGCGACCAGAACACCATCGACCAGCTTCGTCCCAGCATGGAAAACCGAGACGCCTGGAACAGCCTCTGCGCGTTCGATCCCACTGATGCGGCCACCCTTTTTCGGGGTGTCCGGATAGCCGTCCGCTGCCAACACCAGTGAGATTGAATGTTCGTCCGAAAACTCTGCGGCGGCGTTTTCCAGATTGCCCTTCGCCAGTGCTGCTAGGATTGGCAGCAGGTCCGATTTCAGTCGGATGAGCAGGGCCTGCGCTTCCGGGTCTCCGAAGCGGACATTGTATTCGATCAGCTTCGGCCCTTCGGCCGTCAGCATCAACCCGGCGAAGATAACGCCACGGAACGGCGTGCCGCGTCGGAGCATCTCGGCCAGCATTGGGCGGACCATGATGTCGAGGGCTTTTTCCTGCATCTCACGCCCGAAAGCGGGGGGCGGGGAAATCGCTCCCATGCCGCCCGTGTTCGGGCCGGTATCGCCATCGCCGAGGCGTTTGTGATCGCGTGCGGCACCGATGAGTACGGCCTTGTCGTCCGAGCAGAACGCGAAGAGCGAGACTTCCTCGCCGACCAGGCACTCCTCGATCACGAGCGGCATGCCGAGCCTGCGAATGGCGTCTTCAGCCTCTTCAACGCTCTGGGCGACGACCACGCCCTTGCCGCCAGCCAGACCATCCGCCTTGATGACGATCGGTGCGCCACGGCGACGAACGAACTCGATAGCCGGCGCTTCGTCTTCAAACTGCTCCCAGCGTGCGGTTGGAATGCCGGCTGCGTCTGCCACGTCCTTTGTAAACGCCTTGCTGCCTTCCAGTAGGGCCGCGGCCTTCGTCGGACCCGCGCACGGAATGCCAGCCTCGGCGCAGGCATCCGCCAAGCCGGCGACCAATGGCGCTTCCGGACCGGGTACGATCAGATCGATCTGCTGTTCCTGTGCGAACTGCACCAGCCCTGCGACATCGTCGGCCTTCAGCGGAACGAGCGTTGCGACAGATGCCATGCCAGGATTGCCCGGTGCCGCATACAGGGCAGTCAGGCCCGGTGAGCGCGCAAGACATGTAGCGAGGGCATGTTCACGCCCTCCGGACCCGACCAGCAAAACGCGCATTCCGCTTATCCTTTATTCTGCACTCATGGGCTTCGTTTGAGGGCGTGCGTAGCATAGACTGACGCCATGATGGAGAGTGATGGCGCGTCGATCCGCGGGAATGTACCGCAATATTCGGTTTCTGAGATTTCCGGGGCGATCAAACGCACTCTGGAGAGCGGATTCGGACGTGTCCGCGTACGTGGCGAGATCACGGAACTCAAGCGCTATCCGTCCGGGCATATCTACCTGTCGCTTAAAGATGAAGGCGGCAAGATCGCGGGTGTGATCTGGCGCGGGAGTGTCTCGCGCCTTGGCATGGCACCCGAGAACGGCAACGAGGTCATCGCGACAGGGCGCGTCTCGGCCTATGGCGAACGCTCCAGCTATCAGCTCGTCATCGACCGCATGGAGTTTGCGGGCGAGGGCGCGCTTCTCGCCAATATCGAGCGCCTGCGCCGCAAACTGCTTGAAGAAGGGCTGTTCGACCCCGAGCGCAAGAAGGC
>Ga0157363_1005425_pt1 | contig 11878 bp, 11 predicted proteins | sample AttsexASBM1_FD_111477 | JGI IMG/M metagenome (GOLD analysis project Ga0157363, IMG submission 111477) | Fungus gardens microbial communities from leaf cutter ant in Ribeirão Preto, State of São Paulo, Brazil - Atta sexdens ASBM1 | ecosystem: Host-associated > Fungi > Mycelium > Unclassified ...
TCTAACAAATGATAGTTGTTACAAGGGAAGATGTCCCACGCACTTTATACCTGAACGCGACCTTTGTAATGTATCTTCGGACTAGGTGATGACTCGTTACTAACTCTGCGTAACATAGGTGACAGTTCTGCGGGCCCTATTCCCGTATCACCAGCGTAGGTCCTGCCTCTAATCGCAAACGCCTTGTTTCACGCTGCCATATATCAGTCCTTGGAAACTGAGAGGCCAAACCTGGGCATTCTTTCTCTCAGGACTACCCAACAATGCTAGTCTCCCAGCCGGTTTTGCGGCTCCTTACCAGGCCCAGGTGCTCTCCGAGGGTGGACAGTTCATCGGTGGGCCCGGTTTCGTTCAGGTAGGCTTATGGTGCGTTTTTGCCAGTTGAATCGTATTCTAAATGTCGGTAGCTTGTATCATATTCCGAGAGTCCTGTTGGTGAGTCCGTATAGCGTGGGGCGTCGTTCCGGTCAGCTAATTCTCTACAGGTTCATGTGCGTTTAACTTATTGATGAAAGAGTGTGATATCTAATATATGCAGACGATGAATTGATCTATTCTCCTGGACGTTGGAGTTACAAGAACAATGATCCTGCTTTTCGTATCACAAGGATTTATGTGTCCACCCAAGCCTCAGTGGAAAACGGTACGTATATTTAACTCTAATCATCACTATCCAGCTGATACATACAGGCCGTCGTAACTGGGATATACCCAGTAAGTCGTCTCCTGCCCTCCTCAACATCTCTCATATCCCTTTTCCCAAAACAGAACAATTAGCCAACTTTTCCTACCACCCCGGTCCAGACTCTTCAATTCTCCTCAACGTGTCCCTACCCTGTACACCCGACCAGCCCTTTTTCAGGGCCCAAATCCAGCCTATACCCCTTATCTCCTCTCTTTCTATACCTTTTTCAACATCCATCTTCGCAAAGTTCTTCGTCCTCATGCAACCCCCTCTACCCAAAAATCCCTCTCCAGAGCATCCCGAGGAAGTCGGAACGAGCAAGTGGGCAGCTACCGCACCAACGTTGAAGGGGTATGTAAAGGCTGCGAAACTGGTTGCTGGGTTTGATGAGGGGGCTGTGGGTGATGGTATTGATTTCCCAAAAGTGAAGCCGCAGAGCATTGGCGTTGCGATGAGTGACGTAGATATTGATTTTGGTGTGCCGGAGTGGTTTGATGAGGTGTGAATTGGTTAGGAGCTTTGCAGGATAATTTTGCACCAGATTCTCAGAGATGATAGTATCATATGCTCAACTACAAACGAAATCCATTCTACTCTCGCACACATCATAAAAACAGCAGTGAGATAACCCTACTTCCAATCTTCTCTTCTCTGTGTATTTATCCAACTCACACGGTCCAATGCTTGTCCAATGCTTGCCCACCTTATGTCTGAGACTTGTACAACATTCTCACGCCAGTTTCAGCTGTCAATACAAAGTAGCAGTGGCAAGACAAAAGATAAATTTGCCACAGTCAAGTCTTTTACCACCTACAAATATGACTGCAAAACTGATCGGATGTGCATCGCCGTTGTATCGCCATTTCTCCCCCGAAGTAGCCGACCACGGCAAGGGCTGCGGTTCAGTTTTCAACCCTGTAGAAGAGTACTGATTATAAGGAGGACCAACGAGTTATTTGCAGTGAGTTAGTCTGGCGATAGTAAATAACTTGCAGCTAGATGCAGTCAGGAGTAAGGTGTCAGAAAACAAAAATGGAAAGAGTTAATATTTTTCCCCGTTGTCAATATTTGTCAATTGTACTCCTCGCTTCATCCTCCGGTCTTTCAACTTCCCTTCCCTCCCTCCACTTCCATAGACAAGCAGTCCCAATGGAAGGCAGGTTTCCTTCACCTTCGTCATCTATTAATCTGCCTTCACTGCGTTCCTCGAGAGCTGGTTCACTTCGTCCAAGTGACCGCGATTATGCTTCCTGTGGAATTCCCGTATGTTACCAAGTCGTTTTTCAACTGTAGAACTAAAGGGCATCGCTTGCAGCTATCCATGTCTGAAAAAGTACGTCTGACATGCGACTCGACTCGCTGCGCAATCACCAACGAACGTGTCTCATTAGTATTCGCTCCCCCCTTCTCCTGCTGCATGGGGCATGCCATTGCTTATGGACGATTCAGAGGCAGATGATTTTCTCCATAACCCTGACCCTCGTCGAGACAGAGCTAGCGATGCAGGAGGATCTATTTTTACTGTTCGTGGCTTGGGAAATTTGGGATGTTTGTCTATTCTGGTACTTGGACTCATAACACTCTTGTGAGTCCTGCTTGTACCCTTGCCTTTAACATTCATGCTCACCATTGTACTCTGACTTTTAGTGCTGGTATGTGTTTCTCCTTATTCATGACTGGAGAAGCAACGATATAGGTCTTGTCGCTCTTCATAGGCTATCCTGTCATCTCTTTTGCTACGAAACACCGGCAGACTACACAGGGTGGTTTTAATCTAGGTGGTATTAATGCTACTGGACAAGTTCCTGATCTTCCCGGTAATTGGGGACTCATTGATAGGGATACTCCCAAAGATGCATATACGAGGAAATCCTTCATGAGCAATATCAACGACGAATTCGTGCTGGTGTTTTCAGACGAGTTCAATCAAGACGGTCGAACATTTTATCCAGGAGACGACCCGTATTGGGAGGCAGTGGATTTGCATTACTGGGGTACGGTGAGTAAAATGTTAATGGTTGTACCTAATGACGTGTAAATGATCCTCCGTGCTCAGAATGATTTGGAGTGGTATGACCCGCAACAAGGTGTGCTTTCTTTGCCTCTTCTTCCACGGACACCTACCTCAAGAGATGTATAGCTACAACAAAAGATGGAGCACTGCATTTGACGCTTGACCAAGTCAGCGACCCTACTGATAACCATGATTTGAATTATATATCGGGCATGGTGAAGTCTCACAGGTTCTCCCCTATTTACCCCGGTTGTTGATATTTTGATTTTCCACAGATTCAATCATGGTGAATGACCTCGTTAGTTCGAGCACAAGATGAGATATTTAACATGCCTCAGGAACAAGTTTTGCTTTACAGGTGGTATCATTGAAGGTTGGTAATCATCACTTCGAACTCTAAGACTGAGAGAATGATCTTTCGTTCACATAGCTTCTGTGCGGCTTCCTGGCACAAACACAGTCCCGTAAGCATTCTACCTCAGATGTTCTATAATTAGACTAGTACTAATATGACATTCTAGTGGACTCTGGCCCGCTATTTGGACCATGGGGAATCTGGGTCGTGCCGGCTATGGAGCATCACTTGAGGGTACTGTATGTGTATTCATCAACGGACTTCCCCTGAACTTTGTCAACCAACTCACACTTTCAGTGGCCTTACTCATATGATAGTTGTGACGTTGGTACACTACCTAATCAAACTTATCCTGGCACTCAAACGCCAATTTGGGCTGTACAAGATGGTGACCCGTATAATGATGATATGCTTGTACGTCTCGCCGAACTGTCTTTCAATCCTCTGAATCTGGACTTATGAGTGCCCCCTCAAAGTCGTATCAGCCAGGTCAAAGGTTATGTGAGTTTTTGGATGGTTTTTCATTTCTCACTGAAGTACAAGAGAGCTAATCATTCTTCCTGTGTATCCAGCGGCGTGTACCTGTCCTGGAGAGTCACATCCAGGTCCGATGAGGAGTGATGGTAGTTACGTTGGACGTTCGGCCCCTGAAATCGACATTTTTGAGGCGACTGTGGTCAAGGGTGTGAAAGGCCAGGTGCGAAAAGAAATTGTTGACATTGTGTTCTGATTCTTTTACTAAAGCATGACAGGTTTCTGTTTCTAGCCAATGGGCACCATACAATGTAGGAATGAGATACCGTATTCCATTGACTCTTTTTATTCAATAATCATTGTCATCATATACAGGCCCAATACGAGTGGTTTAATACCACGGGAAATTTCGAAATTTACGATCCCGACACCGCTCACCTCAATACCTACGTAGGAGGTCAATTCCTTAGCATAACTTTGTCATCGACATCCTGTTGATGCTTTTCGTGCAGGTGTTTATCAACAGACTACTAGTATCCTTCAAGATACGAATTCAGAGTGTTATGAACTCACTGGTGGTTGTTTTTCTCTTTATGCGTTTGAATATAAGCCTGGGTTTGTCTAGCTCCATCGATCTTATTACCGGAATAAATGACTGAAATTTTTTTGCAGCTTCGACAGTGCCTATATCACGTGGGTTGCCGACAACACGCCTTCTTGGACTATCTATAGCGGTGGTCTTGCGGCTGATACACGTGCGGAGATTGGTGCACGGCCTATTCCTGAGGAACCTATGGTGTGTTCCTTCTCAATATTGGAGATTCTTAAGTTCTAATGTTATTGTAGTATATTATTGTCAACCTTGGTTTCTCACATAATTTTGGTGCCATCGATTTTACAGCGCTACAATTCCCGACGACAATGAGTGTTGATTATATTCGCATTTATCAGCCGCAGAATGCGATTAATTATGGTTGTGATCCCGATAATTTCCCGACTGCGGATTATATTGATACGTGCGTTGCTATATTCATGGTCTAGTGGTAACTGGGTAATTTCAACTTTTTTGATAGGTATAAGGAGTCGTATACAAACCCGAATATCACGACATGGGAACAGTATGGTCAGCTATGGCCGAAGAACAATATGTCCGCTACTGGATGTTCATAGTTTTTTCTTTTTTCGATCTGGGGTTTGATGACTGCTGTGGACAACTAATTACTTGTGGTTTTTCTACTACTAGATGGTTTACTGATCTCGTCATTTATTCGTTTCTTTGCTGCTCGCTGTACATACCACTTAACAGTTGCTTGACATCTGTTATGCGATCTTTTTTTTTCTATTATACATGTAAGGGCACATATAGGAGTAACATAACTGTAACGTCGGCTTTCGTATCTCTATCTCATCTTGTAGTGATACAACTAGATGTCAATTTGGTTTTTCGGCCATAAGACTATTTTTTCCGTTTTGATCCTCGATGTTCCACTTTTCAGTCAATTTCGGAATGGCCTAGCTCCTCAGGTAGCCCTTTGCGTGTATATAGAGATTGTTTGGAATTGAAATCTTCATCCCCTATCACCTTAGTGCTGGCTCACCTACCACTACCTTACCTCACATGATATTCCCCTCCCTCTCAAGTCGATCCTTGTTGGCTACTGCTCTGCTGGCCGGAGCTCTTGACAGTTCTGGTAATTTGGCATCTGCTGCTGCTCCTGACACTAGTGATCGTACGTTTGCTACTGGGAATGCTCGTGACATCTTGTGAGTGAGGTTCTTCGTGTCTTATGCTTATGTGAGGGTTGAGTGAACCTTTTGAGACGATGTGGCGTTGAGAATATTTCTGGACCTGATTTGATGAAACTTGAAGAAGAGTTTAGGGATCATAGGATGGCTCTAGAACGAGACCGTGGTGGTGGTGGTGGTTCGTTGAATGTTGATGATCCGTTGAGCATTGATGTGTACTTGCATGTTATCGCTGCGAACGAGACATCGGAAGGAGGAAATGTTGCGTGAGCCTTTTCTTTCTCCTTTCAAAAATATCCTTTCCTATCCTAAGAGTTGGTTTGAGGGTTCTTATGCTTTATGTAGGGCTACACAGATCGAAGAACAAATCGATGTTTTGAACACGGATTATCAGACGATGAAGATTGATTTTAAGCTTAAGAATGTTACTCGAACGATCAAACCTGAATGGTTCAATGTCAAACCTGATTCGTGAGTCAATGGTTTCTGTAGAGACAGGATTGATCTTTGTTAGAATTGATGATAAAAGTCCTACAGGAAGGAACAAGCTGAGATGAAACGTTCTTTGAGGCGAGGAGGACCAACTGATCTAAATGTTTACCTCGGGTGGTAAGTCGTAGTCTTCATCTTGCATATTTTTTTATCAGGTGACGGATATCAATGACTAGCCTCGATCCTCCCGGTTTATTGGGATACTCCACGTTCCCAAGAACTGTACGCGAAAACATAGCTGACGATGGAGTCGTAGTGCTTTTTTCATCCCTACCAGGAGGTACAGCAGAACCTTATAACGAGGGTAAAACTTTGACACATGAGGTCGGCCACTGGCTTGGATTGTATCATACTTTTCAAGGAGGATGTGACGAACCTGGAGATTTTGTTGATGATACACCTGCAGAAGCGAAACCTGGGTTCGGATGTCCTGAAGGAAGGAAGACGTGTAGGCATTCCACAGGATTGGATCCAATTCGTGCGTTTTCTGATTGCCCGCTGAATATTTCTTTTTGAAGGAGTGTTAATCGATTCGAGCGTTTGTAGATAACTTTATGGATTATGGAGATGATAGTTGTTTGAGTTCGTTTTCCCTGGGTCAAGCGGTACGAGCAAGAGAACAGATAGCAATTTATCGAGGAATTCAAAGTTCGAAGCAAGGTAATTCAGGTGGAGGGAAGCAACCAGTTGGTAGGCCGGGAAAATATCACCATGATCGACGCCATAGTTTTTGAGAAGCGGGCATGAGTAGCATTGTTACCAGAACAATTATGAACTTGGTCGTTAATAAAAGAAGCACCCTTTTTCACGAATAGACGGTTCCCTGCATAGGAGTATAAGAAACTCATCAAATACTTCTGCCACAAATTATATTTTCCTTGATGGCAAGCACTCATATGCCTAGGTTCATGTCCGTTCGGGGCACACCGGAAGTCAATAGTCATACTTCGAGGTCCAAGTGTTAGCCAGCGCTTCTGGCTACTTTCGCTTTGTCGAGACACTCCCTTTATAGGTCATCATATATTTCCCAGAGATCAAGCATAGAATACAAGTATGCCTCCATGTCCCTTTAGTGAATATGCCCAGTGAGGTATGACCATTTTCACACTTACATAAGCAATTCAAACTTGAACCTGGACCATCGGAATCCACTTAGCCACTTCACACCACATTCAACCATGGACAATGTAAGATACTAATACCCATTCAAGGTTGTATCTGCTACTGAGAATCTTATTTCTAGGCAGTAGAGTCTGAACCCTCATCCTTAAGTTATTTCGAACTCTCAAATCACTTTGCCTGGCGCGAGCCGCGTCCGCAAGAAATTGAACAGCGACGAACACTGTTGAATGATCTTCTCATCTTTGACATTCTCCTCCGGTCAGGGGGAGTTCGCTCTCCTGATACTCTATATCCTCCTCATGACGAGCGTACTCTTGTTCGGCTCCTTGACGCCATCGAAAACTCCAAGTACGACGCGCTGAAGAAAAATTGTTTAATATATTTCCTGCTCAAATGGCATCAAGATGGGCGGGAAGCTAGATATGCCACTCAGAAATGCATTCCATCCCAGTTCGTAGCTCTCACAGAGGCGTACTGGTATCTGGATTCGGGGACTCAAATTTCTGTACGTTATTTTAAGTACTCCTCGATTCTTTGCTTTGACTGTTCGTAGTATGGCGTTTCCATACTTGCAGATGCCCGGTTGAACAGAGACTATGCCTCCAAGATATTACAGGTCTTAAGTTTGTCCTCTGATGCATCTGCTCTCATACGCAAATATGTTCGTACCGTGAAACCCCCTTTGACTGAGCCAAACGACATCAAGCTCTTTACCCTTGCTCTTGCAGACTCCAGCCTGCGAGAGGCTTGGGAGTTCCAGAGAAAATTTCATGAGACGAGTGAAATTCGACCTCGTCTTTTACGAAGCCTACTGGAGTGGTGTGTATCTCGTGAGTTCAACATGTGCCTGTTCCCTTTTGACCTTTTGTGATAACCGTTCCATCAGCGAAAGCAAGACCGGCGGCTTTAAGACAGTTGTTGGGATTTCCACTTTCTTCGTTTGAAGAGTCCACTATTCACTCATATGTGCTCAATCCTCCTTCTGGTTTTCCTCTCGGCAGGTTACCGCTTTTACAGGATCTTGTTTGCATTCGCCTGATTCAATTAGGAAAGTTTATTGACGCCATTCGCATGGGTCGGATATTTTCTATCTTTCAACCAGTCACCACTATTTCCCGATCACAACAACGCTTGAAGATGGTTCAGGACCTGCATGACACGTTCCCACCGATTTACTCCTCCTTTGCTGATGCAGAGTTGTTTGCTGATGCAGAGTTGGCTGTACCACCACCATGCCCTGCCAAACCCCAGAGACTAGGTCAGAGATCTCCAGGGAAGGATGTGGAGATGACACAGTCCTGGGAAGAAATACGTTCTTCCGAATTCCAGGCTTCCGCTTCCAAGCTTCCTGTATCGCGTCCTATCCCTGAACGTGTAAATGCCCCAAGATTCGGGGAGCCTGTTCCTTCTGTGTCTACTATTTCTACTCCCCCGCAGTTGCCTGCTACGACAAGTTTAGTAACCCCACATCAGACTCCCCATGCTCCCCCTACACACTTCACCAGTCCCTCCAGTTTGCGACCCCCCACTTCACTCAGTAATACTGCAGAGCGCTTGATGCGTGGCACGTTATCACACGTCTCATCTCCCCTTTCTTATATCAAATTTCCTTCAATCCAATCTCAGAAACCCAATGGAAATGCATTTATCTCAGCTCCCCAGCTGCAAAATGCTTTCTACACACCTCCCGAGACCAATGGTCTTATTCAACCGATTTTCTCTCCTCAACCTAACCTGTCTCGCCCTGCAAACGGAAGTGCTGAAAAGCTGTCACCTGAGCAAGCTGATGACGTGGAAATAGAGGAGGAGAAGATAGAGGACAATAATGACAAGGAACGTGATATTGAGCAGGAGATAGATCACCAAGAGGAAGAGCGAGCTGAGCTTATGACAATCGACACAGGAGAAGAAGAAATTGGCCATTCTTTGTTTGATAATGGGTTATCTAGCAGGACCAACCTCGACAATGAGCCCCTTAAGTCCTCCGACGTTCCTGATCCTACGGAATCTCTTTCAACACCATCTACGAGTATGAAACGGAAAGTTCCCGGTTCATTCGGTGATGAAGATGAAGATATAGAAGACGGTGATCCCGATCAGTCCCACCGTCCTCATTATCACCAGGAAAAACTATCGACGTTACCAGAACATGAGGAAGCAGAGTCTGTTGATGATCGTATGACTCGGTCGGAACCACAATACACTTCCGCACAGAGCCCCACTTCACGCAAGAAAACAAAGAATGACTCAAAAGAATCGAAGAAACGCCGTATATCACAGCAGGAATTCCCTGGTGCACTGATGGGCGACGAAGAGGAAGAGGAAGACGATTATGTTGCACCGCTTCGTAATACCAAACTCGCGAGTCGGAAGTATTCCAAGCCGATTTCTCGCAGATCTACGTCGGAGATATCTGACGACTTTGTAGAGGGCATGCCAACGCGTAGGAGGTCATCAAGGCTCAACGCGACTGCCAGTGGTGGTGGAGCTACTGTCGCTTCTGGTGGTGGTGACGTTGATCATAGTACCTCAGTGAGGAAGTCGGCAAGAACGAGGAAGCCGACTGTAAAAGCTCCAAGAGGAAAGAAACGAGGTGGTGCTTAAATATCAACTATCTATGTTACTATTGTTTTACTTTGCAAGTGCTGTCGTCATGTACTTCACGGAATCTCCATCATTCGACAAGATGCTATCCCACAAAAGTAGCGCGAAATCTGATCTATACGATTCCTTGATCAATCAGATATGAACGAAAAAAGAAAAAGGTAACGTTGCAGCAAAGGTCGTCAAAATACAGACGTTGGATAGCTATAACGAACCATCTAGAGTGATATTGCTAATCGCGTACCAAGAAAAAGGTCATAAGGAAATGTCTCCGACTATACCAGAACACTCCATAAAAAACTTGCACACCAAGAGAGAGAAATGGACGAGAGAAGTATACCTCCGATGGAATCGGTCACTTGCACAAGGGGGGGGGGGTTCTCAACACCTGTATCTTGTAGCTTTTCCCGAGAACTTGTTTGAGAGCTCACTTTGAGAGGGTGGATGAAATTTTGGGATCTCGGTACTTGGGAATTTTTTTCCACCTACGAGAAGATGGAATACTAGACGAAACATGGGTAATTCCTGTACAAGAGAATGAAGTTCGTAGAATCTAGTTACTAGTCTACTCCGAGAAGACATTTCCAACTGGATCATCATATATATATTCTGGTGCTCCCGCAGAAGGACACAGGAAGTGAAGAGATGAATAACTGTTGAACAATTGTTAGGCCACGTATATCGTTCACACTATATCGTTCTTTTACCAACTAGAATGTTCTGTTGACTCGAGGACTTGAAAAGAATGATTACGTGGTTATTGCAGATGCTATATAGATATAGATTGAAATCTCTCATTCGCCAACATCGACAGCTCTTCCTTACTTTGAAATATCGAAAATTCGAACTATCATGGAAAGCACTAGTTCAAAATTGACTGACTACAAAGTCCTGATCTTCGACGTCTATGGTACCCTCGCTGTATGCGCTACCACTAACTATGTAGATTGTCGGTGCTGATGGTTCCTTGAGGACTGGGAGTCGGGTATCTATAATGCCCTCAAGCCCATCCTCGACAAACATCCAGAATCGCAGAATTGGGGACGAAAGGAGGTGTTGGCCGCATATGCAGCCGTTGAACACGATCTCGAAGCACAATTCCCGGATATGCTTTACTCGGATCTGCTTGCGAAGATTTCTGAGGTTATTGAAGCCAGGGTAAAGTCTCAGTCTGGAAATGCAGGGTCCACCTCCACTCTAGATGGTAGTATCGCAACCTCACCAGGTGCGACTAACCCATCTGCACCATCTACTTCAGACTGCCCAGGAGCTACATCCGCGTTGAACCCTCATGTCACCTTTGGAAAATCCGTTCAGAACTGGTCAATCTTTCCTGACAGTTCTGAAGCTCTCCACCAGCTTGCTAAGGACTATAAATTGATCGTCCTCTCGAATGTGGACCACGAGTCTTTCCGATACACACACGCGAAACTCTCCCTCGGCTATCCAGCCACAAATGCAGAAGAGCTCGCAATATACACCAACCCTAAACTTACATCTACATCGTCGGTGACTAACGAAGAAGCTAAACCCCTGTACTCGAAATACTGGCACCCACACGAAACTCCCAATTCTCATTCGCCCTTCACACTCATCCTCACTGCTCAAGATGCAAAGTGCTACAAGCCTGCATTAGGCGGCTTCAGTACTATCTTAGAATGTATTAGGACTGATCCCGCATTATTGGGGGATTTAGGGTTGAGTGAACAAGAGGTGAAGATGAAGGTCTTGAGCGTCGCACAGAGTTTGGTGCACGATCATGAACCTGCGCATCAGCTTGGGCTCAACAGTGTATGGATTGATAGGCAGATTGCAGTGACTTGTAGGGAGCCTCCAGAGGGTGTTCAGAGGTGGACTTGGAGATTTGAGACCCTCGGGGAAATGGCAGAAGCCGTTGCAAAGGAGAAGGCAGCTGGACTGTAAGATATTATGAGATTCGAGCAGATCATATTCGAGCATGTAGAGGACCACGTGGTAAACTACGTTAGGTACAATTGACCTGTGTTCAAGGACAGCGGGAAAGACAGCTGGTGTAGGTAGAGGGTCACTGTAATGAGATAGAAGATGGTTCTAGTTAACTTACACGAAGTTGTCTGGATTGAGGTTGCAACATGATGTCCCAGGCCAACCTATACATATCAGCACTTTAGTATGCAATTTGAAAGGCCAGAAAATTATCTGTCACATTCGCCCTAGATGAAAGTGTTACTGGACGAATTCGTGAGTGTGCTCAACTACTTACATCGACAGGGCCCATAAAACCGTCACCTATGTTACGCAGAGTTAGTAACGAGTCATCACCTAGTCCGAAGATACATTACAAAGGTCGCGTTCAGGTATAAAGTGCGTGGGACATCTTCCCTTGTAACAACTATCATTTGTTAGA
>Ga0157363_1005427_pt1 | contig 11877 bp, 4 predicted proteins | sample AttsexASBM1_FD_111477 | JGI IMG/M metagenome (GOLD analysis project Ga0157363, IMG submission 111477) | Fungus gardens microbial communities from leaf cutter ant in Ribeirão Preto, State of São Paulo, Brazil - Atta sexdens ASBM1 | ecosystem: Host-associated > Fungi > Mycelium > Unclassified ...
AGATCACTGCCAAATGTTTGAACAATCAGGTATAAATATTTGCTTTTTCAGGAATATTTTTCAATTTCTCTATATCAAGTAAACATAAAATATAGCAATAAAGATGTCTGAAAATGTTGATACAATTTTATCAACACACGTCAAAAGTGAAAAATGTTAATTAAAAATATTATTAATCTTTTATATATATTGTATATACTATTTATTTTATTTAAAATTATACTAATTATTTTATTTAATTATCTTTTATAATTTTATATTAATATATCATATTTGAAGTATCTGTTTTTAACGGCAAATAAGAATCTACATTATAAATTTCGGTCAATTTTGGTTCTCAAATTTCCACATTTTTCGGGATATTAACCGAGAAATTAGACATCTTGATAGATGGGACAGATAACTTGATAGATGGGAGGATCGTACGGAAATTACGGATAAAAAAAAAGATGGAGACTGCACGTTCATGTTTGTGATGGTCTTATCGTCTCGCATTCAACCTTTAACCTTCTTCTTATCCATCCCACAAGTCGATCCTTCCTCATGAAGCCATGAGTCTCTTGGGTCAAGACATATAAAGTTTCTAAAAGGGATAAAAGTGACTTCTCGTAATCCTCGAAATAAACTTGCAATAAGTACGATACCGAAAATTCATGTGTGTGATAAACGTAGTCTTCGTAATGTATAACAGAATTTCGAAAGAATTTTTATAGTTATAATTTATTTTAATTAATCGAATTATTTATGAGAATTATTTTCATTTTTTTCTGATTTTCATATTTACAAGAGTTTTTGTATTTGCAACAGATTAATCCCAAACAAGAGAGACTTTATCTTGATAAAAAAATATTGTCACAATTGTAATCATTTGATTTATATCGCTTGATCATGAAGTCAGATCCATAATTTCTTTTATCACAAGACAAAATCAACTTAAAGAAATAATAATATTATAATTATTTCAATTCAACTACTCTTTTCATAAATTCCGCGCGTTTTCGTGCACAAATAAAATCACGTAACGTATACGAAACGGTCGACAACGATTGCATTTCCCTTATTTCCTCTTAACTTTTTTTAGAAAAACGAGGATTTAAGGATATCGTTGAATCGAATTTCGTCTCCGGTCACGCCAGTCGATAGGAGCGGCAAGAAGAACGAGTCGAAGAAAGTTTACGCTACTCGTGGTAGATACCGATGCGATTAAACCTTACGTGCCGCACGGCAGAGAGAGTTTTCGCGATATATCCTAATTCAGATATGATAAACGCTAAAGTTTCAAGTTTGGCGCGAGTCGCCGTGGTTATTTCCGCTTTGGATTTATGCGGTCGTTCACCATATCTGAAGTAGATCAATACAAAAAGAGTCATTGATTAGCAAAGAAGCATTCGGATAATTATGGAGCAAATCATACGATATTAAGCAAAAATTAATACAATATTTAATTCTCAAATATTATTACGAACATATATATATCACTTTTCATTCTTGTTATTATTAATTTAATATTTAGAAAAAACCTGCTTTAGGAAATGCTTACACTATATAAATAATTTATAAGATCTGAAGTTTCTTATAATATTAATAGAGATTACAAATTGTTATTAAAATTTTCACACAGGTCCGGTCGCACTGACGTCGGTCGGATCAGACACGATTAATCGAATCCTCTCTTTTTCTTTATATAATATGTACAGACATCTAGTATTTAGAAAAAATATTGGTTGAAATATGATTAAAGCTGAGCGATGTCGGTGAAACCGGTCCTTAGAAGAATGTTTTGTCTGTGGTCTATCCAACGCGACAATAGTTTGTGGTTCCGATTGTGGTCGATGTGAAAGCGTTAAACGGATGCCAAAGTAATCTGATCGATAATACAGGATTACAACGGCATCTATTAAAGGCTTAACACTCGTTTTCGTTATTCACAGTGGACACGTGGAAATTGCACGGCGAAAGAAAAGTCTGTCCTCAATGCCAGAAGGAAGCTGTGCCAACGCTTCATACGCGCAGCAACAAACTGACGACTTCACATATCGGAGCTATTTGCCTTTTGGGGTATGTGCAGATCAATTAATTTAATTAAAATTAATACAGAAAAAGAACTTTGAAAAAAATTAAAATCATTATTGAAAGATATTCAAACAATTTTATAATTTATGATGAAAAGTTATATGAAAAATATTTTATTTAATTTGTTAAATAATCAATTCGTTTAATGAATCGTACGCTTAATTCTAGAGCTGATAAATACGTAATGTAATATTACTGACAGATAGAAAGTCGTCCTGCTGCTTTATCTCTAATGATTTATCACATTTCTTTTGAATACGAATAGACTCCTACAGAACTCTTGTGTTTATTTGATAAAACTTTTTGCCCCTTATATATATAATACCGTTTCTTCTGCAGCAACCTTCGTTACTTTTAACGAGAGATAGCTTTTTGCTGACCTTTTCACGATGGTCGGCCAGACGAAATTTAAAACTCCGCAGCTCCCGATGTCCAACTGATTTCCTATGTCATTTTGAGAATTTCTATTCTAGAGATCCGAAAAATTAAAATTGAAAATCTAAATTCAATAAAAATTTGAACGTAAGCTTCTTAGTGCTTCAAGATAAATATTTTCTATCTTTTAAAAATATCCTTCTATTTTCGATTATGTTACTATGTCCTTTTAAGTACACTGCAATTTCTATATGAACGGCATTATGTGCTCGTAATTCGCGCATAATCGTGCTATCAGATTCTCACCGCATGGTGATTCGCAACAGATGTTGGCCGTTTTGCTTTATTCCGTTAATGATGAAACGTGCAAAGAGGGTTCGCATGATCTGTCCATTATGCGGGCACGTTTACCGCAACTTCAAGTACAAAAACGCGAAGCTGACGCCCAGCAAGCCCACTGACGTTGAGAATTCGAAAGCGGCAGGACTTGCATCGCGACCCATACCCGCGAACTTTCGTGTGCGAGCCACGAGAGAAGAATCGTTGGAAAATTAATAAAGAGCATTTGTGAACATTATCGACGATAACAAACGTCATTATGCTTTTTCCGAATAAAGTGTTTTCAACGTTACGCTTATTTCGATACTAATATTTCGATATCGATCGTTAACGACAATTATGTTCATCGCGAAAGAGAGAGAGAGAGAGAGAGAGAGAGACAGCTTAATTAACGCACCACGTTTTATTATTTTACATTTTAATAAAGTACTTTATCAATATATTGTTTTGTTTTACATAATCTACATAAATAAATAAGACCCGCTTGATATTTTAAATAAATGGATTATCATCCAGCTAAAATTTATACGTTTCTGCTAATGAATGTATTTCGAAAACGAGAAATTAATTTACAAGACTAAACTTTTCAATGTAGCAAATTTATTTACAAGAAAACAAAGATACGTAGACAGACTAAAGGTTTGTTTTTATAACGCTAATGTATATAATATTTCCCGGAAACATAAATAAATAATTAAATACTATTTCGTAAATTTACAATTATACGTAAATCAAAATATTATTATTTCCGTGAGAAATTATCCATTAGCGGACATTGAATTATCAAATTGAAATAGTGATAAGATATATATTGAATTGTCGAAAAAGATAAAGAACAGGACATTGAAAAAGATAACACAAGATACATGAGTATCATGAAATTATTCGAAATGAATTTCGATTTAAAATTGTTCAATTATTTCCTAGATTTTTATTATATTTTTTAGAGAAAATGAAATTATTCCGATTAGAATCCATTCCGAATAATGCTGAATTGATAATTTATTTTATAATTTCGGCGAAGAAAAAAGCCACAGTTGGCACGCGACCCATACGATACATTGTTGTTTCAATATGTTACGCGCGAGATCATCAGCTTCCGGGCGATTTCCATAATGACTTATTATACCCGTAATTAAACCGCGGATTTTGTTGTAATCAGCGGCCATAGCGGCAGTCCGAATCGGTTTACCACAAACAACGCGATTGAGCGCCGCGCGTTTAAAATAGTAATTAGAAATGCGTTCGTAAATTCTGTTCATTAATGTGTTACGTCCCAAGTGTGTTTTCGCTGCAAAATGCGCGCGTGCACCGGTTTATGTTTATCGCGCGCGCAATAAATTTATGCTTCTAGAAAGCAGCACGCTTTTGTAAATCACAAAGGACGGAATGTAAGCGGAGCGAGCCGTCACAAAGTGGCATGTTGTTCCCGTGGATTCCGACACTGAAAACAACCGATGGTAAAGCTTGCGCGCCGAAACGACCGAACAATGTCTTCTCCACGAAAGGTCTGCACAAAGACAATAGCCTTTATTAATTTTAAGTAAATTAAAAAATACGGAGTATACGAACATAATTAAGATAAAAAGCGGGGACATATTTTTCATATTTTTCTTCTTTTTTGCTTCTGTCAATCCTAAATTAATTAAAAATTTTGCGATTATTATTACAATACCGAAAAAAAAGTTATTATGGAATATAAGTAATATAATATAAAATATAATATAAATATGTATTTGAATAAATGCCGTAAAAAATATATATTTATATTTGCATTAAAACTAGTCCCATTATCCACTAAAATCCTCGTTAAAATTTTGTTAAATTTTTAAAATATTCGAATGTTAAATTTTTACATATATATTATTTAAACTATGTTATTTAAACATTTAAATTTAAATTGATATTCAACATTTTTTAGTATCAAACTAACATAATTTGAGCAAAAAACATAAAAATAATGCATTTGAAAATATAAATTCTAAGATAAATAAATGTTAATTTAATACATTATAACTGTTAGTTCTATCGGAAAATATGCTTCCACAGTTTGCTTGCACATTATTGTGTCAGTATTACATTTTTGTTAATTTTTATATAATATTTGTGTCATTTTCTAACATATTCATCTTGTGTAAAATTAACACAAAAATTAGAGTTTGGGACAGTAATATGTATTTTTAATACAAATTTTACACCAACAGTATACAGCCAAAGCTATGTAAAGGTTATAATATAAAAAGTTTAAACAGTAAAACTTAAGCAATAAGCAATAGCAAATCATTTTGAATTTCCTGCAGCATATTTACACTATTGCTGTTTACGTTTTACTGCATATTTTTTTGGTATATGTCATAGCTCTTAATCTAATATTTATATATTTTTACAGTTGAAACATGGGAATGTCACGATGAATCAATTCGTTGTCCTGCATGTGGAGTGAAAAAGATGCCGATAATACTAAAACAACAAAAATTTATGAGTTCTCGTCTGGTTGCATTTTGCTTAATGGGGTTAGTCATTAAAAATTCTTATAATTGACTATTTAATAAAAATGACGAAAAAATGCGCTGCAATTGTTAATATGTATATGATAAAAAAGAATGCAAATGGCTGGTTATATAACTTTGATATCAATGCGTGCGTGCGTGAAATAATATTTATATTTATTTATTCAACGCCATAAAAGCGTCATGACAAATCGATAATTTAATATTAAATAAATAGAAGCAATGGAGAGAAAAAAAAGAGAGATTTCGTTCGCATATTTCGCGTAAATTCGCACCGATAAAGCAATATCAGTAAAACAAGTTTTCAATAATCACTTATTAGCGGCGGTAAAAACGACGCTAATTAGCGAAGCGCACCTGCGGATTCTCTGTATAGTCTCTCCTCTATAATATATTTTTTTCAAAAGACCAACGCGCGACCATAGTGCAAAACGGTTAAAGCGCGAATCGTCGCGAATCGTAATCATTAAATCCTTTTCGTTAAATTTAATCCTGGTCGCGGGTCCGTTTTCAACGAATTGAATTTATAATTTCGCGGCGGAAATCGCGAAATTACTCGCTCTCATAAATCACGAAGAGTGACTGCCGATAAGCATGTAATACCGTATTTCAAAATGAAATATATTCACTTCATTAAATCTGATTAGCGAAGTGCAACATGATATAAGCTTCATCAGAAAATAATCTCCTTTGCGATGCATTTACATGGATTTTTCCCCATGCATTTAAATATAATCTTTTATCTATTATCTTTTATAATTATATCTATTATCTCTGAACTTTTATTAATTATATAAATCTGTTAATTGATAAATATGATGAAAGAAACAAGACGCTTGTGATATTGTTTGCTGATTATTTTAAAGTATACAGTTGTTGATATATTTATTACAGCTTACCACTTCATCTTAATCTATTTTTTAGAACGAGAATCTAGAAAAGAACGAGAATCTAGAAATACAATACAAAGCAATATTAAAGTCGTAATAAGAATAAATTGCAATATGCTAAGTTTCACATTTTCCAACAAAAGAGAAAGAAATATACGCTTATTTCCAATCTTAATTTCATAAAGTTTACAATTCTACACAATTTTGTTTGCGAAATCAAGTCTCATTATTTTTTATTAACAGAAAACTAGGACGAGCATAGCATTGATACTCTTCTTCTTGCAGATGTTGGCCCTTCTGCTTCGTACCGTTACTGATGAGACGGGACAAAAGTGTGCGCACGCTATGCCCGTGTTGCGGTCACGATTATGGGACGCGAGCAGAGAGCAAGCTGGTTGCCTGTTCGCCCAAATACACATCTAGTCGAGGGAAATTGAACAATTTTGTAAATTCACGACTGTGTCATCTTCAGACTGAGTGTGACTCGAGAATACAATCGAGATATCGCCAGGTGAGCAGCATCACATCGTTACGCTAATCGCATCAACAGATTAATTCCAATATGTGTCCTATTTACCAGTTAACCTTAAGATACCGACTATAATTTCGAAATACTAGTATTGACGATATATTTTCATTAAAAAACATGGAAATAATTTATCAGATAAATTTTTTAACAGCATCGCTTTTACAGTGAATTAATTTTAATAATATCTAAACATTTGAAATAACATTTCTGCTAACTATAATCATTTTGTTATATATGAAAAATTGCATCTACTATTTTTATAAATTGAGATATAATTACTTTCGTATTTATCTTTAAAATTTCATTAATCTTTAACTCAAAAAACATCCTTCTCTAAAATTAATGCTTTAAGAGAAATTGATGCGTCATATTTGCTTTACATGCTTCATTCATTAGTCTCATGTACGTTAGTTACGCGTCATTACATTCTCGTAGAGGGAAATAAAAAAATCGATACTTATCCGTCTATCGGTTGAAAGGCGATACACAGATAGCGTGCTAACATCAACGACGTTTCTCGTATGACAAAGAAAACACTTTCCATGGATGACGAGGCCGCGAGAGCTCTCAGGGTCTTGAAGGAACGTCCTCGGCAAAGAGAAGAAGTAAAAGAAAGCGGATCTCGTCACTGCTGGTCGCAATCGAAGTTATCGCACGGATACGCCTTTTGTGCAAACCAGGTCACGGTGAGTCGTCATTATCGCGATATTCTATAAGGCCCACCGTCGTTGTCGGAAAATATTTTCAGGGCTTTTCGGACGAGATCGATTTTCACGCGGCGGAAATTTGATACGACACTCCCCATGACAATAGATATCTTAAAGTTGTAGCTTTTGTTGAAATTGTGTTATAAATAGTACACCTCAATTTATTTAAAAATGACCAATAAATGCGTGCATACATCATATGTTTTATAAATAATAAATATTTTTCAGTTAGAAATTTTTCACGAAAAATTCGCTGAAAAAGAATCAATCCGAAATTCACCAGAAAAATAATTATATCTATAATTTTTCGTTTATTTATCACGAAAAGTGCATGCGTCATTGAGATCCAATTATTTTTATTTAATTATTACAAAATATTAACAATAATTATTATGCATTTAATAATTATACATTTATTAGTATAAAAATAATAAAATGCAATTTGTGATCAATTTTTATTTTGCTTAGCGTTATTTTGACTTTTGCGAAAGATATGTAAAGTATTGTTGATATCTTTTACCTACTATTATTTATCGTACTAATTCTCAAATTCTTAAAACGAATGACCGAATCATATCTTGCAAATGTTCATAATTTTTACCGTGTGCAGAATCGCGATTCGTCGTATTACGAGTGTAGCAGTGACGATTGCGTGGACAAAAGATGGGATCATTGGCGCGACTTGAACAAGTCGAAAACTCCAAAAACTTGGGAACAAAGCAAATCCAAAGAAATCACGAGGATGGCGACGGACGATTTTTATGCAAGACAGATTTGCTATCGGGAATGCGGCTAAAATGAATAAGGAGATAGTCGAATGAACGAGGAACGGTGGACGAACAAATGTATTTGCACATCGCTCGCGAAACGCGAACTGTTACTTCATTATTCCGTGTAAATTCAATTTTGCGGAATTCCGTGGTAGAGAAGGTGAGTTCCTCGACGTAGAACTTAAATGGAAACTTGCGGCACAAACAGTTTCACGCTGCGAGAGACACGATTTGCGTTCCCGGCTGACTGACAATTTCGTGGAGAACTTTGCGAAACAAGGCAAGACGAGACGAGACGCGACACGTCATATTATTACTTTATTAATCACTGTTAATAGATTTTTGAGTACGCGTTCCTTTAAAACTTTTCATGAGAACAAAGATGGAATCCTTTTTTTATTAAAACAAATTTACATAGCCATTCATTTATTTTTAGATACTTTCATGAAATTTGTAATACCAAACGTTAAAATAAAATGCTTCTAAAAACTGTTGAAGCCTTCGTTTCTGAATGAAATAACGTTTCAGTGATTATTTTTGTGTTAAAAATCTAAAATTCTTTTATCTCAATTTTTCATGCTTTTTTTCAAAGCTTCTATAGTTTCATTTTCAATCGTATATAAATCAAGAGGATTTCTACATGATAGCATGTAACAAATATTTTTCAATTATTTCATCTCTATTGTAATTATTTGAAATTTGAAAATAATTATTAACACGATTTTTTGCGATATTTGTTACAAAGAGATACAAAAACATTCCTGCAAATTACATTGAAGCGAGGTGAGTTTCGGATAAACAATCCGTATTCTCTAACGGGAGATTTAATAAACGTACTTCAATTTATCGACGCGTTTAAGACATAAAATAAACGGATCGCCGGGACGTATGAATGGTTCTCTATTTTCTTTCTATCTTTTCCTTCTTGTTCATCGAATGATATTAATTTCATTTCCTTATTATCTTATTATCTAGCCGGCCGACTTGTCTGCCATGTACATCCGGATAATAATTTTCTGGAATTCTTTGCCGGTTTTAGCTCATAAAACGGGAAAAACTTGCGCGTGGAATGAATAACACCACGAATCCCGCGAACCACGAATCCCGCTAAATGCATCTACACCGACGGAAATCGCGGTTCAAAAGTGCAATCGCGCGCGTTGCACCACAATTACTATCGGCCGCTTTATTAATCACAAATAGATAAAGTATCAAAGGCTCTTTAAAATTTAAATTCGGCTATTCATTTACAAATTATGAATCAAAGTATAATATATAATTCATTTTATCAAGTGCATTTTGATGTTAATAATTAGATTAATATCTCTATTATATCAATATGAAAGAGCTATTTTATGTTATATATTATATTTGTACCTTTTTTTATAAATAATTTTACTTGCGATTTTTAATTTTTTTTTATATAAAAAATGAGGCAATAGTATTGACAAAATATTTAAAAATCTTTACAAATGTTATCGCATGCAATTTAAGGTAGTAGAGATTGTTAACGTAACGATTTTATTTATACATTCTTATTTCATTAAAACTTTCTCAATTTGTGCATACAGATTTTAAACGAAGTTAAACTTAATCATACGACGCGTCTTTATTTAATCAAAAAGTTGTAAATTTTCTCTAATAAATTTATCTATTCACTACACACATTATATCGCGCCATAACGTTCGCCCTTGGAAAAGGTACGCTCGATTGCGTAATGTGTTTCGAATTATTCGGAAAGAGAGAAGCAAAAAGTGCGCCACAGGAGGATGCGAGTAACGTATGCAAATCGCATCCTCGCGAAAAAAAACCGCCAACAAAAAAAGCACCAACGAGCCATACAGCCGCCGATTCCGGTGTTTCTAAATGAGCGCTCGGATTCGCGCTTATCTAAATAATTAGTATGCACCATCACAACCGCATACGTTATGCTCCGTAATAGACGTAGCATATCGTACCGCATAACTAAACAAATGCGATTACGCGTTCGTCCAATTGGAAGTATATGCATGAGTAATGTATAAGTTATTATCATACATCTTATTTACAAAAAAAATCGATATATAAGTGTGCTTAATGATTAATTCCACTAAAATTAATATTCAAGATTAACCACAATTATTTACAATTGAACGCGAGTTACTTTTATTGAAAAAATTAACTATACTATCCTCTGAAACAATTAATTGAATGGAAGTAAACTAAATTTCATCGATTCATTTAATAGTCCAGGGTTTATCTATTGCTCGAGTGAGTTAACGGCGCTGTAATTAGTGACGGTCACATTGAAGCAGGGGAAACGCGTGGCTCAGTGCAGTTCTCTCCATTCTGAGTTTAAAAGATGAGTCACTCCGTCGGGGCTGCCATCTCCGTCTTTTATTGACGCCAATAATACGTCCGAGCGCTGATTGGCTAGTTACAGGAAGAAGGACGAAAGGTCCTCTCTTCACGGAAGGAAAGTTTTCCCCGAGTAAAGAGAACGCGGCCAGCCAGCTAGCCATCGACGTGGCACGTAACGGGCATAAAACGATGAAAGTAATCTCGGCTCTGATCTCGTAGACGGTTACCAGAATCGGCGATCGATACGCCAGAGTGCGCCCGTAAAGACGACTTGATTCCATTCTATTCACGTTACTCCTAATAGAGTTTAGTCCTCTTATTATCTTCATGTCGTTGCAGCTTATCTTTAGATGGTAAAACTTATGAATCGTAGTCCTCGAATATAATATCGTACAACCAAAAGAGAAAAAAAGAAGAGAGAAAGCGAGCAGAAAACAATTAGCTAACGCAACAACATCAAATACATCAAATAAATTTCAGGTATCATAAACAATATAATAATATGAATATAATAATAACGAGGACATAAGTCTATAGTATACATTGTGTTAATACAATAAAATGTAATTTAACTCGCAAGTAGCAATCAACAATTGAAAAGCTTATTTCTGACTCGCTTTAAATCCATATCCTTGAAAAATGTAAATTATGTGCTGTCCCTCCGCGAGCGAATGAGCTGCAGGGACTGTGAATATGAAAAACGAAATGTAAATAACGAACCACAAGTATACAAAATACGCAAATATGAATCTTCTACTGTACTCTCGAATTTCAATCTACCGCGGGAGTGCATAATATACCAGAGAGAAAGAGAGAGAGAGAGAGAGAGAGAGAGAGAGAGATTGTTGAGTGAGTTGTACGATATCAGTCGCGAAGATACGCTCACAGATCGCGCGGGGATGAAGAACACAATGCGAGATCGTCAGTTTAACTAGGCCATGAAAGCGGTACTCGAGCGTTATAAGAAAAGTCATATAATTAGCATTGCAAACGTTTCCTCGCTCCCGCTCCCTTCCAGTTTCGTTCCTCTTAGAATTCGTTTAACGCCGGTCTCTACCTCTATATTCGAATTCAGAAAAATTCAACCGTTTATAGTCTATTTTGCATCCTAACGAGTAAATTAATTAATTCATGGAGCTTTATTGTAGTTTAATTCAATCTCATTTTTTGTCTTCACAAAAGAAATGCATATTTAAACGTCTGAAGAGTGCTAATATGTATCACGTATTGTATACATTGTTAAATTCATAATATCAAATTACAATTTGAATATTTTTAATCATTTCTAATCATTTTAATCATTTTTGATTGCTGTGGCTCCTAAATATTAATTTAACAAAAAA
>Ga0157363_1005428_pt1 | contig 11875 bp, 7 predicted proteins | sample AttsexASBM1_FD_111477 | JGI IMG/M metagenome (GOLD analysis project Ga0157363, IMG submission 111477) | Fungus gardens microbial communities from leaf cutter ant in Ribeirão Preto, State of São Paulo, Brazil - Atta sexdens ASBM1 | ecosystem: Host-associated > Fungi > Mycelium > Unclassified ...
AATTCTTCGTGAAATGTCTACAAAGATCTTTGATGTTTTCATTGAAACGGCAAAAAATATTAAAGAAATGGGAAAGAATATTAAAGAAATAGGAAAGAATATAAAAGAAAGAAAAGGAAGAGGAGAGAAGAAAATCCATAACTTAGATCAATAAATTAATTTGAATATTCGTGCATCTATCGCTTCATGTTGGACAAATTTCGAGAGATTCTCAAGTGGCGTACGCGCGATGGTACTATGATATATGTAAATATAATTGATAGTTAATAGAAAAAAAAAAGAAAGAATGAACGAAAGATAAATAGAGAATTTTATATCTCTTCTAGTAATTTACTTACAATATTCTAAGATTTATTAATCAAGAAACCCAAAGAAACAAAAAAGCTCGATGTTAGAAGAGATCAAAGAGCAACTTCAAGAAATCTGTATGACTCGAATAATAAATTTTATTAATATCTCTACGCGGAAATTTTGAAATATTTGATTATTTGAAATATTTTGAATTATTTGATGTTTATTTATCGAAGAAAGAAATTTTAAATGATACAGTTAAATAAAAGAATAAGATATTATTAACCGCGATGATTAACGTTATTAAACTGAACGATGCGATTTAATTTATCTAGCTATCTGTTTATGAAAGAGGAATGATATCTACTAAAAGGGATCGAGATTTATGTATGGAAAGATAATTTAGCTTACGTAAACGCATAAATAACTGTATGCAAACGCGTCGCACGCGCCTTGCACGGTGATTACTTCTCAATAAATGCCGTCCTGCGGCGTTCGAAACCCCTGGCGAATCGTACACGCCGGGGGGAAAAAATCTGCGAGATCTTCCCCAGGGCGGTCAAGTGTGCGGCGTAGGAGCGACCCTAATTGAGATTTATTACGACGTTAATCCAGACCAATTGTGCGAACGAAGTTAAACCATTGACCTCTCGTCTCATTTGCAGGGAGATGGCAGGGGGAGGTCCAATGGCCATGAGCACGTGCCGTGCATGGGGACAATTCCAAATTAACCCTTTCTATTCATTTTTTTATGTTTCCTCTTGCGTTTTGTATGACAGAAGTGTGTGACTAAAAAATCAGACATGTGAATACAAAATATAATATATTTCTCCGATGAATATTGAATATATCATGTACCTATCTATTGCATCAACAGCAATTTGAACTTGGATTTAAACAAAAAGGCAAAGTAATAATTAATAATTAATATTAAGTCAAAAGGATCATATTCGGTTAAAGACTTTGGTGCCTAATAATATTTTTATATAAATTTTTCAACTGGAAAGAAACATTATTAGACACGAAAAACGAATTCTGACCGAATATGACATTTTTCACTCACGTGAATTTTTTACAATTTCTAGTTTAAGTGCACTGATTATATTATATTTTTCTCTTGATTATATATTTGTCAGTCTTAAAACACAATCCTAGACTAATTGTGTAATTACAAATTAAATTGACGAGTAATTTAATGTTACTGATGCTAAAAAATGAGTACATTTTTAAACATCGTAAAGAATTTATTGCGAAAAATATCATTTCAATTAGGATATTCAAACCTGGTTTTTCTTCCTCATTTCGTGCGGACGTGTTGAGAAAAAAAATTTAAATCCCGAGATGATATTTTACGCAATAAATTCTTTACAAATGTTTTAAATATATTTATTAATCAGTAATATTAAATTGCTTGTTAATTTAACTTGTGATATTCCATCTAGGACTGCGTTTCGAATCAAATAATCGGAATTTGCTTGAACTAGACATTGTAAAAATTCACACAAAAAATTATTAGGCACTAAGATCCGCCTTTAAGATCTTTATCTCATATATTCATTTATATCTATTAATAATTAATTATTCCGATTATATTACGAGAAAAGAACAAACAAATTTCTTAATTATTTCCGTTTGCGAATTGAGTTACTCTCGAATTTATTTCGAGTTGTTTGAACAGTCGAATCTTCAGACATTTGATCAATTATGAATAGAGTTCCGTTTTTTAATTACATTGTAGTTACAATGAACTTAAATCTCTTCAAATCATTCGAACAATTCGGCGCGCAGTTGAAGTGAATCTTTTCATTTCGGTCTTAACTTAAAGATCACCGTTTCAATTTTTCTAGAGAAGATACAAAAGAAAGAAAGAAAAAATTAAACAATCTTGCTTTTCATTCAGCTTATACCACGCGCAACTCTGTAATGAGAATAGGCCCCTCCATTGATTAAATTTCCTTTGGACAACGTTGAGCATTGATACCAGTAGACTGGCAGATAAAGGGAGATAAGAGCCACGAGGGGTCTCGTACTTTTCTACCAAATCGCGCGTTTCAATTTTTTTCCATAAAAATCGAGCGATAACTTTCTATAAGAGAGACTGTCTTACTCGATAGTATTCGTGGTAGTTACATATAGGAAGCCGTAAAATATCTGTTATTACATTTTACAGTAGATATTAGTAGTTATTAGTTATTACAGTAGATGGCTACAAATAATAATAATCTTAAGTACACATAAATTACAATTTATGGGACAGATTTCCTTTTGTCGTAAAACATTGAAATATATTATAACCATCTTCAACAGCTTAATAATAGTATAATGGTATAAGAAAATAAGAAAAAATAATAAAATGAGACATTGATTGCCATGCCATCGCGCTATCGTTATCTGTTGGTAGACTTCGTGGAAGAAAATGAGAGCCGGTTTGCCGCACGTTTGGCCGATATGAAAAGGGCTTGCGTTTTAACCTGCGTGTGGAAGACAGAGAACATTAGTAGTAGTAACCGTACGTATATACACGTACGTGCATGTACTAAGAAAGGAATCTATCACTGGCGTCAGCTCTATCGTGGCACAATGGAGAACAAGGGCCTTTACCTGGTCCTCGACAAGTCCCTCTGCTCCCTCGCTCATAGAATAGCTCCCACCATTTTCTATAGCCTTCTACTTACTCCATCGAGCGAGTGTGCTTTTCTTCGACTAGGTAGGACTATCGAGTGCGAATCCGGGAAGAAAGACTTCCTGGATTAGTCATTCATAAAACCGACGAGTTTCAAAAGGGTTTAAAAAACAAGAGACCATTTATCTGCGAATATTTTCTTTTTAAATTGGTCTTTTCTTAGCGGAAATGTCAAAAAAAAGTCACTATTTTCAATCGATATACGCATTTTTTTCTGTTTGAATGCTGTTTCAATAAATTACTAGAAATCCTACGTCCTGTAGTACAAATCTAGTAATTATTTTTACATCGCACATACACATAATTTTTCAATTTTTAATAATTTCTATCTTTGCAAATAAATTGAACTAAAATTTCATTAAAATAAAATCTATTTTCGAAACAAACTGAAAATGTTTGTTTCTCTTGCTGAAGCTTGACTTTTGAACAGTGGTGCATTTTTCAAGTATATCCCGAAAAATGAACGTGAATATTATTGTTATAAAAGTCTTTTTATAAAATCATCTTAAACTCGATGAAATAATTCTCTAGTTCGAAAAGCATGCATTTTGTTGAGAGGTGCTCTGTACAATATTTTTATTGCAGTACAGTTGAACGTAACGTCGCCGATGGTACATCATCGGCACGACGTAACGATTTCTGCGAGTTGCAACAGTAAAAACTCGGCAAACGATAGAGACCGTAGTTTGCGGCCTTTACCGGTCCCGAATGGCCTTAGGCCGTTATCCTCTCGGACCCCTGAGCTGCCATTCCGACCGGATGTGCCGGCTACCTTTTGCTTTTATTGTTCCGTGACCGCGTCATCTTCATTACCGTCATTTTCCTGTTCTCCGTGCTGCGGAATCCTCGTCACGTTTGATATCGCCCGTCTTCTTTCTCGTTGAAGTCTAGTCTGTTTTCTCCATTTTTCTTCCTGTCTGTGAAATCCTTTTTGCCGATTGAAACGTATTGGAGCATCAAACTTTCTTACCAGGATATCAGAATGTAATAGCAGACAGAAAAGTAAGCGGAAATGCAATACTTCAGAAGAATGCGTTGTTCTATTACACCCAAAAGGAAAAAGAATCGAATAATATAGAGAACAAACATTGTCATTTACCGTCACTTACTATTTTTTTATTAAATGCAGGCAACTAGATGGATAAAAAAAAGGACGAATGAATCCACATTGAAATTCGAAGATCTTTCGGCTTGCATCTGGAAGAGGAATTTCTCTTCTTTTTATATACTGGGGGGATATGAACAACCAAAATTTTGTTATATTTGGAACTTTGTTATTCTAATCAAATTTTGATTAGAACAACACAATTTTTTAATTCCAACATAACAAAATTTTGATAATTCACATGGTTGTTCATAACCAAACATTTCTGTTAATGCATGAAACAAGAGAAAAAGAAAAAAGATTCCTCTCAAGAGAAGTATCGGATGCAAGCCGGAAGATCTTCGAATCTTTGACCCACCGTCTCTCGGTCATTACAGCAAATTCTTCATCGGACCCCTTCCTTCGCGCGTCGGCCTCTCGAAGGAAAGTTGGAACGCTCAGAATGCTGAGGCAACCGAGGGAACCTGCGCCACGCCACCGCGCCGCTTCGGGACCGCTATTGTCTCGACCTCGTTACCGTAGTCGCAAGTCTTATCTTTGTAACGACAAAAAGCAGCAGGCCTCAAGTCGTCACCGTACGCCTCTCTGTAATTTCCCATTATTATTCGCCGTGGAACTCGTCGACGCGAAGCGATGCCATAGGACGCGGTAGCTGGTGCACAGGGGCCACTGACCGCTCCCTTCTTTTCCTCGGCAAGGCTTTCTCGTCTTTCATGATTTCTTCTTCTTCTTCTTCTTCTTCATCTTCTTCTTCGCCTTCTTCGTGTTCTCTCTCTGTAACTTCTTCTTGGTTTTATTCTTTTAGATCTGCTGGGTACGTGTCTCTCGGCGTCATAAATAGGAGTTTCTACGGTACGGTAGAGAAGTTCCATATTCGTGTATCGTACATTCGTGGCTCGGTTGATTTGCAGCAATTTCTCATATTTATTTCTTGTTAAGACACGCATATTCCTCGGATTTCCACCGTTGCGAATGGCAACGAGTCCTCCAATCGCTCCCACTTTCGTGATAAATTGTTTTTTGGTAGCTCGCCAATGTTACATTTCCACAGCTCATTCCGATATCGTGCCGAGCGTGGCAATCGCGTTCGCCAGCAAATTACCATGCGGAGATGCAGACTCGCTTTGTTTTTCTCGTATTGCATGTCATGTTACAAAATTACTTGTTTTTGCATTTTAATGTAATTAATTTTTTATAATATTTAGGTAATTAACACGGTTTGAGATTTAATATAATAATTAGCAAAGAAGATTTAAGTTCGGTTCCAATGTAAGATTAATTTTAATCTCAATTCAACTTATCTTTTTCCAATTTTAGAATTGTGAAAGTATAAATTGAACCGAGAAATTATTCTAATGAAAATTTTTTTCAGAATTTTTCCTATAATTTTTCAAAATTTCTGTATAATTTTATAATTTTCTAAGATTTTTATACGAATTGGAATATTTCTTAAAAAATCTCTTCTCAGAATTTTTCGTATATTTTTAATAATTTTTCGTATATGTTTAATTATAAAATATCGTAAGATTTCTAAGATTTTTTGTAAGTATAATTTCTGATGAAATGTTATAAAATCTAAAAAATTAAAAAATATTTTTTTTTAAATTATGGGATGAGAAATTTCAGAATATTTCAGAATTCACTTGTGTGAAAAATTCTGAAAGAAGATGTAAACTTTCCGAATATTTCTGAGTATTTCTGAAAAATGTTTCAATAAAAATTATGAGAAAAATTTTCGCCAGGAAACTACAATTAATTTTACATTTATGAAATTGGACTTAATAATAAGAGGAAGAGATTAATGTAGGACGATAAATCTCTTGCGTACAGAATACGCAACATCACGGCGTAAACACTTTCCGTGTAATAAAATAAAAAGTAATATCTTCGTCTGGTGCACACGGTGAAAAAATTGCAAAACTTGACTTTCCGTTTCTGTCACGCCCACAGAGAAGCAAATTACGTGCCTCCTCGCCCATTATTTGCCCGCGACATTTCCCAGCGTGACTCGCGTGTGTCGAAGCAAGTGCATCCCGCGTTTCTCCGACGTGCTCTTCATCTCCCACGTACCTCTTCTTTTCTCCTCCTATTCTCTTTTACTCGTGTGTCCGCTATATATTTCCTCCGCTATATTTCCTTTGTTCCGCCGCTGACCATGCGGTGGAATCGCGATGAAAAGTGAAAATATCGGTGAACGGAGCGACGCGCACGTTGCACACGCTATAGTTATTTCGAGTCAATTTGCAGCTTGCACAACGTACCTCGCTTCAAGGTCCTTATCGGTAACGGAAATTCTCGCTCACCTGAGCGCGAGTGCGAAAGGACATTTGAGACGACGTAGCGTAACACGGATTGTCTATTCTGCAACACGTTGCATTCTTCGAGATTAATCATTGACCATTGCGTCACTCTCACCGAGGCGCAATTTACAATTGCGACTTGGATGACTCTTGCGCGCGATACGCGCGACGAGTTGCCTTCGTGAAATGAAAATCAGGAGTTTCTTGATGTTTCCGCGATTTATGTAAGCGAATTCTCTACCGAGTGACTTCATTCCTTTCCGTTTCGTTCTGAGCCACGAGCGGACAAAATGAAAGATGTTTATACAGTGGAATAAGTGGGAAATCTTTCAAGATAATAAACGAGAAGCTTATGGTGAATTCGGTCGTTCGCACTGCACTGGATTAGTACACATTAAAAGCTGTTTTAATACAAATACAACGATAAAGCAAAAATAAAAGGAATAATGGAAATACGCGATTAAAGATGCGAAATTATAGTGTAAAAACTTTTATTACTTTAATGAAAGAAGATGTCGAATAAGTATGAAGTATATAAATGTCTCTCTAAATTTTTTGGAATGCGATTTCATTCTTGGAGTGAGATTCACTTCAAAGAATTTAGAAAGATAGTGGCATAATATATAAAATCAACTTTGACACTTAAATGACACATATTCTGTAAAATAACGTGACTATTATTTAATTATTAAGAAATGTCTATCATTTAGATTATTTAACACTAAAAAAAATTTCTGGTTGAAAATGGCTGAATTAGAATTTTCTAGTTAAATTTATTAGAATTCTAGTTAAGATAATCAAAATTCTGGTTGAAATAATATTTCTGGTAAAATCTACTGAATTCTTATTTTTATCAGAATAATTATATCAATCAGAATTCTAATTATCTCAATTAGAATTCTAATAGATTTAATCAGAAAATTCTGATTTGTCCGTTTTCCACTAGAGTTACTAATCCAATCAAACCATTTTTCTCAGTGTAACATTTAAAATATTTATATGCTTTTATACATAAAATTTTATACATAACATTTAATTTTTCTAATTCATATAGAACAGCTGTTATGCTCTAATCTACGTAATGCAAATGGACGGAATTCATTATTATTTAAATTGTGTGGTACTTGGATATATCGAGTGTATCCTGAGATCGCTCAATTTCTTTCTCCTCTTAATTTCCATCCTGTTCTACCACCTGACCGCGGTTTCCTGTTTTGCGCGAGAGGAATTAGCGTGGATTCGCTAAATCGTTCGCGCGATCACTGGCGTACCTTCAAACGATTTGTACGTCTTTTCACAAGACGAGTTTTCTTCGAATGGCGAGAACAAGATCCGCAATAAGAACAAGGGAGGAAGACGGGCAGAAGACGAAGGACGTCACGCGAAGGAAAGGACTGTGAGAAACTGCGCGCTCCTCGGGATGTAACTTGACCCAATCTGAGCCAATCTGAGGTTCTTTCAGTAATTCCGAATCTTTTGTCAATTTATATATTCTTCTTAAATGAGCGAAGATCATATATTTGGTCAAAGAGGATCTTGATAAATTTTATTATGCGAACTTCCAGTTCAAGCAAATTCACAATATAAAATATTATTAGACATAAGAAATCAATCTGACTTCTTTCGCTCATTTATAGAATATTTCTCCATCAATTAATATCTATTTTTAAGATTTATTTTAATTATAATTGTGGATAATCAACATATAGAAATGATGTTAAGAGATTCAACTTATTGTTTACTTATCACATCTTTGCAATCTCTTTTTCGTAGCTATTTCATTAAACATGTACAAATACTAAGAATTTCTTGCGACTTGCGATATTGCGACTTTAACAAACGAGGAATATTAGCCTTGGAGTTAGTATGATGTAAGAAAAGAAAAAGAATGCACACGGCGTGATGTCGTTTGCACTTCGTAGATGCACTTTTGTTTTCCACACGATACGTTCATGCAGCACCCAGTCACGGTGACGAGGTAAGGCAAGATTTCTTCAAGGCCGTAAAATAGGCCGCTCGGAGACCCTCTCTCGTATAACACGAGTTACGGTCGCCGCGTGACCGTCTGGCTACACGCGTGCTGCACGCACGGTTACGCACGGCCAGAAATAAAGTCACGAAGCCGGGTCATGGATCGTTTTTCAAGTGTGCATCGCGCTCCACAACCGCTGGATTCTGTTTAGTACGGTTTACATCCACCGCCAACTAGGCAAATAAATAGAAATTCTACACTGTTTATTTTTTATTGAAGAGTCCTCCGTGTTTTTCAATAAATGTGTATATATACATGCAACTCTGTCGTTCTTCTGCTGAGAAATGATTGAAACTATCGTATTTACATTATGGTCGCGTTTAGTAGAATGTTTATTTTGCAACTGTTGGAAGTTTTCTTCGCTGAGATAGGATTATTTTTCTAGATCTAATCCAACAGTTGCAAAACATTCTACTGAACGCAACTTATAATAGCTGTAAGTCGTAAAAATTAATCGATTATAGACGATTGTTCTCCTCACATTGGACTATGGTTGGTCAATTTTTATGGTTTATGGTTTATTATAGATTAGATATTAGTATTTTCGACTGCAGCAGGTTTGAATCGATCCAATTAGTAATGTAACATTTTTACTTTAATTTCTGCACAAAGAACAATTATTAAAAATTTAGATAAATACAGATCTGAAAATAATTTTGCTAAACCGTCAAAATAATTATATAGAAAGCTCGAACAATACTACAAAAAATTTTGACAGTCTAACAATCAGTTTAAGTATCCTACATAATTACTTCGATAGTCCAACAAAACTTACTTTTCAGATTTATAGCTAAATTTTTAGATACAAGCAAAATTGTTTTTTCCATGTGATTGACGAACTCATAGCACTTCTCGATTAATCAATGGCTGCGTTTAGCAGAGTTTAACAGAAAAAGCAACTGTAAGATTCTTTAATATGATTGTTAATATGACTGAGAAAACTTGGTCTGATTGGATTAAACATCCTGATAAAAATAAGAATTCTAGTAGATTTCCCAAAAATATTGTACATCAATCAGAATTTTAGGTATCTCAACAGAATTCTAATAAATTTAACCAGAAAATTCTAATTCGTCCATTTTCAATCAGAAATTTTTTCAGTGTGGATTTTTACATTTGGATCCAATGAAACATTAAAGCAAGAACTAATCATATTAGCGAAGCTTATAACAGTTGCAAAGTTTTTTCTGCTGAACACAGTCAAGCTTCGGATTAATTCAAATCCCTACAGTAAAAAAATTATATATATATATATATATATATATATATATATATATATATATTTTTTTTTTCTTTCTGCAGAACGACAGAAAAGGGATAAGGCAGGGGATATTGATGTGCCTTGCGCGTGTAATCGGACGTGTTAAAGGACTCCCTTTTAGAGAAGCGTCCTTGCATCCGTGTTGCAGGCAACTTGCACAGGTTCCCGACTTACGTATACATGCCGCACATGGTACATCCGACAGCTGTCCCCGTTCATTTCATCCCAGATTGTTCACTGAACTTTAAAACAGGAGCATCCTCCCGCCCGCGCCGGTGCACTCGCGCGTGCATAACAAAATCCTGGAGGAGGGGAATGCATCCGCATCGGGGACGGGACCCCGAAAACTTTACGGCGCGTTGTGAATGCACTTTGCGGCGCTAATTTGAACCTCGTGAACCGAAGCGCGTGCTAACGCATGGAAGAACCTCTTGGACGGTGTTCCTTAAACTTCTCTTCTATCCCAAGAGACTCTCAGACAACAGTTTTTCTTCCTTTAACCCGGAAGAGTTCCTCGAAAACTTAGGAACAGACGAAATACGGTTTAAGAACCTGCAATTACATTTGGATACGATCGTTAATATTCTCAGGTTTTCTAAGTATAAAAAGATACATGACGGAAAGGCAGAAAATAATGAAAGCGTTAATGATAATAATGATAAATGATATAAATGATATAAATGCGAACTTAAAATGTTGAAAGAGGAAGATAATTAGGAATGAGTAAGTATGGAGAGAAGAAAGGTTTATGGAGAACTCGTAATTACGAAGGGTTTTACAGGACAACGGGATGCGCGATAGAGATAGACAACGGAGTTCGCTTATGGGAACGTATCTTCGGTGGGAATCTGCATGTGTGTGCTAATTCGGACTTATGCCTCGTTGAACATGTGGTTTTTAAACGCTCGGCCGGCACCGTTGCGATAACAGGACGGGGCGATACTTCGCATACGAGCGACTTGCAATTTCTCGCAACGATGCATCTTCAGCTATTAATCACCGTAGAGGGGATGTGCTGTAATCGACGACGAGGAAGGAAAGCACGCGGACAAGTAAATGAAATATGTGCATTTATGAAAAAACAGACATCAGCTGGTATTCATAGTTGGTTATTATATTTAAGATCATCTTAAGTTGTAATCTTATGATGTTATAAATCAATCATAGAGTCTTAGCATCTCTTAAGACATTATTTAAGATAATCTTAGGTCCCGTTTTTTATTTTCTGATTAACTTGTGTTTAGACTTGATCTCATTTAACTTGATAATGATAATGTGAAAGTAGTATTTTTAATGATAACCTAAGGTTAATCATTAAATTGATGATTTTGTAGTGATAATTTTATCACTATAAAATCATTTTAAAAGTTACCACTACAATCCACTAATCAGTTTAGTTATATTAATCATAGCTAGAAAAATGCAACTTTTACATTATTATCAGATTCAATCAAATCTCAAACTCAATCTAATCACAAATTAAGAAAATGAAAAATTGTGCCTTAAAATAAGAACGGATTATGAATATCGGATTATTTAGTATCATTTTATTACATACCTATATTTTCTTTTCATCTGTTCATCCTCTTCATGTAGAAGACAGAAAAATTCTTGTACGCGCGACAGACATTAGTTTTAAACTCATTTCCGTCTTATTACTCAATGGGAAAGGAAGTTACGCTTCCGGGATTAAAATAGGTAACTGAATCGATCCAACGATCGATATACATTTCTCCGTGGTTGAAAAATTCACGGATTAGGGAAGAAGATCTCTTAGAGGTTCGTTAAAGTCAATCGCGTTCCGGACGTGAATTGTTTACGCTCAATGGAACGTAACATGCTCGAACCAACTCAATTTTTACCTTTTTTATGAGCTTCGTACGTGCGTCGACCACGGATAACAACACGTGGCAACGATTTCGTGCAAGCTTACATACCCGAGTTTTTCTACCATATGTGCCTTGCTTGCACTCCTGATTGCACTTTAAAGTAAGTGCACTTCATCGCCGGCGGGTGGTTATTTCTAGACAAACCCTTAAAAAAAAAAAAAATACCTTTCTCCTCTAAGCTCTGACTCATCATCGTTCATTGGATCGTTAAATATAATAATAATAAATTATTGCCTGCATAAAAGTTGACAATGATAATTTACAAGTGTAATATGTATATATAATGCCTAAAAACACATGCAAAAAATAATTAT
>Ga0157363_1005430_pt1 | contig 11871 bp, 5 predicted proteins | sample AttsexASBM1_FD_111477 | JGI IMG/M metagenome (GOLD analysis project Ga0157363, IMG submission 111477) | Fungus gardens microbial communities from leaf cutter ant in Ribeirão Preto, State of São Paulo, Brazil - Atta sexdens ASBM1 | ecosystem: Host-associated > Fungi > Mycelium > Unclassified ...
TATCTTCTTCAGATCTATTTATAATATTCTACAAAATAGCATGAAACACAGCGTAGAAACAAACAATTTCCATTTCGCTAATTATCTTTTCATTTCTGTAAAATTTCAGTATTATTCCATACAATACATCATAACTGGAGGGTAATGAATTATAAAAATTCTACTTTTCTTCGCAACCCGGGCAACGTTCTATGGATCTCAGGATCCTGTGCGTGAAGTGCGGCTCGATTGTCCAATCCGAAGGCGGACATTCGACCAGACTCCGGTTCTTTTCCTTCGGCGAGTGTATTAGATTGGCTTCGAGATACGTGACCTCGCTTGAGAATCAACCTCGTTCCCTTCTCCACCCACCCCATCAGCCTTTTATTCTGTCCCTTACCGCGCCGTATCTTTTCACTCCCTCCAACAACCGTAGCAACCGCCCTAGCCAACCATCGTTGCAACCTAACTCAACCTTCCCGGAATAGGTCCGATCCTCTCTCTCCCTGCTTCCCTCTCATCTTCCTTCATTTCTCTTCCTACACTTCGTTGAGCTCTCTTTTTTACGCATTCTAACAAACACTGTTTGCGTGATGATCGTTCGCCATCTAATAATGAAGCACAGTGAAATAATTTACTTTTTTCGCGTTTTTTAAATTATAATTTAATTTCAATCACTATTCATGATTTTTCCATAAAAAATGTTCAAGATAATCACAAATAAAATAATAAACATAAATGAGTAAAGAATAATATAATTAAAGTAATTCAATTTTAGAAACATTGTATCATAAGTTTCGCGGATTATAATAAAATATTATTTCACATGTATCTCCTTCTTATTTTTTAATTATAAAATTGCACCGTTTTCATAGTCTCGTTTACACTTATGATTGATATTTTTTAATTAGCTTAAAGAATATGTAAAATAGAATAAAATTTTCTATATATAACAAATGTCTCCCGCATTATTTCGTGGTCACTTTCCGTTGCAACGACGTCGCATATAACTTTCACAGCAATGTCGGATACAACTTCCACACATTCGTTGGAACCTTGTGTGTACGAAGTTTAATCAACAGACGCGATATAAACCGGTGTGGCGTCCAGGATTTATACGCGTACGAGCAGAATCGTCAAACAAAAATCAAAAAATCCGCCAAACCAACCGACCCTTTCGACTTTTCGTTATAAATGGGATTAAAGCGAAGACCATCGCGTGTGACATTGGCGGATTCAGCAAATGACCGGAATTTCGAAGTGGTTATAAAATTTCGCATCCCCGATCCACTAACATGGCTGCCAGATGTAAAGAAAGATCTGTATGCGTATATACATTGTATATATCGAGAAAGAAAGAAAAAGGCAGAAAGAGAGAGAGAGAGAGAGAGAGAGAGAGAGAGAGAGAGAAATGTGCAACTGTGAACTGTATGCATCAGCTAGAGGAACAAACTCGTTTCCAATGTGTTCACCAATGTCTTCTACCGGAGCCAAAGAGCAATTCCTATTCCAACGACTTTCCGTAAAAACGTCTCATATCGTGAGACATTGTTAAATATATTACGCCGTTGACTTTTCTCTCCGGGTACCACCGTGTAATACATATGTATGCGCGTATATACGAGAGAAGCTATTTCGATAGAAGATCACGTGCCTACGGGGTTTTACAGTCCGCGCGTTGATCAGAGTCTAGACGGTAGGTCTGCCTGTAATCCAAAACTCATTTCTGTCAGACGGTGGATATCGTATATGCAGGTATTGCGCATTACGTGTAAAACCAGTATATTTACTAAGCTGCTATAATTTTTCACCTCTATAGTTGAAATAAATCAAATCGAATATCAAGCCATCCTCGTAGCGTTATTACGATGATTAATTGGATTACATTCTTACGATAAACTTCAAGTTCTAAAATTTGATTTCTTTAAATCAATATTATTCGCATATTCTCTTTCTGCGATGCATTACGATGAGACGCACAAACTTCGTGAAGAGAAATTTCTCTGCTATCTCTTACTTAGTACGTTTCTTCCTTCTCTCTGACTTCTCATTTCCAGCTCCCTACATTTCTTTTCCTCCATCCATGGGTATTCTATGTTTTCACAATCTCTAAGTTTTCATGCTCCTAGAATATCCCTTTATTCCAAGTTTCTTCGGCTCGTTCCCGCGACTTCAGTCTAATGAGACTGCAAGAAGGAACGTCGCCATCGAGATAGACGCATGGATATGTATATATACATATATATATATATATCCATACCTAAATCCCATGGTTTCGTATATAAATACTAACACATACTAACGCAAAGAGATGTGCGCACTAACGTCAGCGTGGCTACTGACATTTCTCTGGAAACTCGACGGCGACGTTCCTTCTTCTGATCTTCTTTGTTCATTCGAAGACTTATACTTTTACGTTGCCAATCTTCACGTCAACAATGTAATACGCTTCAGTCTTACGGCGGAGACAAATAAAATTTCGCGAGCCAAACTTGTTCCTGATGAGAAAAGTTAAGAGGCTCTTAATCTTGAAATTTGTCCCTTTCATTCGATAACTAGAATATAAGATAACGGCAGTAATAAGCTTTCTCTGGCAACGGAAAAACGCCATTACTGGATTTAATAATCTTCAAGATAACCAATATTATAGTTTTTGTAGTTTTAATTGTGTCTTGTTAAAATTTATCATGTTCATTTCTTTTACAAATCATTTATTTCTTTTACAAATTTATTTAATCATTAATACAATGCGTATATGGGATACATCTCAATAATTAATATTCACATTGCGACAAGACAACAATTTCTTCAAAATAAATATTTATAGTAGCAATATAGTCAACATGTTAGATTGGTTTGCACATTTATAATTTTGCTACAAACTAGACATTCATAATAGAAGGTGTAAAGATGAAACGATGGTATCCAGTTGAACAAAACGTCCGCGTAGAAACATAAAATCGGACATTGCGACTACCAATACGATCCTCTGCGTCTATGAGCGTAAAGAATCCTCTTTACGATATCGTAATACGGGTTTCGAGGTGTGCAACGGGTGCGGCGACCTAGTTGGCTAATTAAATAGTGCCGGTGAATTTTCGATCCGCGGCGAGTTTAATTTACGTATTAATATCCTCGAGAGATTCTGCTATCGGAATAAGTCTATTGTAATAAGAATGCAAGATGCATTTAATCAACTCAATCACTTAAGGAGATTAACATGTTTTGTCGCCATTTTGTAATAAAATAAAAACTGCCAAGAAAACCACTCTAAATAATCTCCAAAGTAGAATATATCGAGTTATGTATTAGATAATGTATTTCAGAAATTACAAGATGATATTTTAGGATAAATTCTTTTTGATCGAGTTGCATTTATTCGCCATGTTTCAACAAGCTAGTTTCACGAACACGCACGCAGGAAACTAAAAACATGTGGAAGACATGTGACAGACAGTTTGATCTAACGAGAATATTTTAAGACCGATTCGAGTTACGTCCATTTTGAATACATAAATATTACGTACGTTTATATTTACGTACGTAAATATTAGAGTGAGCTAATTGTTTCAATTATAAATAATCGATTTATGTTACAATTTCAGGAATGAAATGGAAAAAAATCTGCAAAGTGTTCCATTTGCTAATGAAATGAAACTCTATTCAAGGGTTTGTAATCAAGAATTGGACTAACGCAATGGACAAATCAATGAAACATGACACAAGAAAAAGGTAAAATATCCAAGTATTTAATCAAAGTTATATTAAAGTAATACTCCATTTTCACTTGCTATGAATCTTTAGATTATCAATTAATTGACAAAATAAAACATAACATATACGTGTGAAGAACAACATATTTTCTCATATATATATTTTTATCTTCAATGTATTTTTTTTTCTGTGTAAAAATTATTATTAATTTATTGACAATAGACTTTTATAATTAATTAATATTATCAATCATGTATTTTTGAAAACTGTATGTAACTTCTATATATTTCAGTCTTAAAATACTTAATACTTTAATTGGCATTGTATAATAATAATAAGCGTAGGTGGAAAAAGAAATATTTGGACAAAGTTTCGGGTACAAGCAAAAGCGATTGGTAGAAAAGGCAAAAGAAGAGTGGGGATAAATCACGCACGTAGATGGACAAATAAATAGGAGTTTACTCAATCTCCGATGCGAGAACGTACGGCAAACGACTGCTCGGGTATACTCATCGATGTAAATAACGGGGTGAGGAAATCCTCCTCGGGAGCGTCTGTACGTGTGGCCATTACAGTAGATTGGATGACGTAAGTATCGTTTTTTGAGAATTACATCTCTATATTTTCGTAAAAGTTTCTTTACCTTTCTTTATTAATCTGATCGACAAACAATATCTAATAAAATCAATTAAGAACGATGCAATAAGCAGTTGAATTAAATATAAAAAAGTAAATTCTTTTTTCGTGACAATTTATTATCCACTATATAAAAATCTATTTTTGGTCTATTTATTTTTTCGTTAAAATTAAGTAACTTTATCAAAGAATATCATAAACTTAATAATATTCTGCAATATCAATATATCGTATTGATTTAATAATAATAAAAATATCATTCTTCAAGAAAAATAACAAGAGTTAAAATATGAAACATTGTACGTAAGTATTAAATTAAAGTAGAATTGCATTCTCCTAAGACCTTCATAAAATAACTTCAATATGTCTACGTATTTATTTAAGACTTCAGTCCGGCGTGTATTTATTTAAGAGAGAAAGAGGACTTCAGAAATAATCAACAAGGTGACGGACCTTACTTGGCACATAACTCCCTTATCGCGCAGATATAGTTGTAACAGCTAAAATGTTACACATCCAGTCGTGCGACGGTGCAACGGTGTGCGAGTAAATTTCATAGCGCGGGCGAGGACCGCAGCCGCAATAAAAGACGAGCGCATGCATGGTCGTGCTCGTATACTGGGAGACCAATGGCGACGCGTGCGAACGCGCGACATAGGTCGAAAAGAGGTAAACTATGTGTGTGGGCAGATATGCGCGAACACGGACAGGGCGACAGACGACATACGAAAATGTTGCAGCAACAGCACCGGCTACTGCAGCAACGCTGCGATTCAGTTTATTCATGTCCGACAAAATATTTCATGCAAGTCGGCGAGAAGGTTTTCAGTAGATTATGCACGGAAGACATTGTACCGGCTAAAATCGTCTGGCTATCAAAAGTTGGATCGCTACATAGCTAAACTCATTCCCTTTTTCTAGACCACCACAGTACTTAGGTATGTTGAGGAAGGAAGGAGTGATTTATAATTTCAACTATATCGAGGATTTGCATCTCGATTATCTTAACTTCCTGTACGATCTATTATTTCTTTCAGTCACGATATCATCTGCATATTAGATATCATCAGACATGCAATTTCTTTACAAAAAAAAAAAAATAATAATTTATTATTCTCGTTTTACGTTAAGGAAAGAAAAAAATTAAAAAATCAACTGAAGTAATACAAAAATAGTATTATATTAGGATAAGGCAATAATAGTTATCCAAATGAAGTAATCATTCAAAAATTTATGAAGCTATTTTATGCAGAACGAAAAGTTTATTACAGATTATATCGCAAAGTCAATAATTAAAAAGGATAGAAAAATAGCACTTTTGGATCTAATAATATATATATATGTAATGAATATTTAATCTTACTACAAATGTAATTTTGTCTTTTTAATGCAGGATCGTACGTTTAGAAAATTCATTGAAAAGTTTCGAAAAAGTGTGAAACTAAATAATAACGAAAAATATTTCATAGTAAAAGATGAAATAGAAGATATTTTGTGCTTATATCTTATGCTTCTCATTCATACGAAAAACGAAAAATTGTCTCTTAAGTAAGTATCATTTGCATCGAGACATCATATGTAGAATATGTACGTGCGTGCTATACATGACCATTCCGGGCGTAAATCTTGCGAGACATGGCGTTTAATTGTACAATTGTAGTAAATCAAATGATCAGCGGGAAACCGTAATTATCCGTGCGCGCGGACAATGATAAATCATTTAGTAAGGATGTGGAACTATAAAATGTAATAGCACTAGTATGGCTGTTATAGCGAAGTATATAAAACCCATGTTTCCCACTGGGCTTATCCAACATGTATTCTACAAGAAAGAAATGACTATACGGTACATAGTTTGCGCAAAATATCATATACATTATTTCCGTTGTGCAATAAAATTTGTTAAACATTATCCTCATTCTCACAATTTGTGAAAAATAATCAAGTATTAAATTTTTCTTGACGCAATAGGTGGTAAGTAATAGTCATAAGGATCTTGCTTTTAATTTATTTTTCTTTATTTAATCCCTCCTATTTTTTTTCTTCTTTAATTTCAACAATAATAATAATAATTATGATTTCTATTAAGAAGAAAAATAAAACAATAAATTAAAAAATAAAGCGGATATTATAAAAGCATCAGGATCAATTATGAATTATGATAAATTTCAATCTAGTACGCATATAAATTAACAAGAAGCTATAAGTTTATGTTAATATTTTTTTGTGTGTTTATATAATATAAATGTTGAAAAATTATTTTTGAAATATTTATTAATTATGTACTTGTAGATTTTCGTTTTTTTTATATGTTTCTAAATGATTATAAATTCTTAATGTATTCTATTTTTAAGCACTATAATAGGTTTTAATAAGAACTTTTTGAAACTACTCTTTACTTCATATTTCAAAACCTGACTTACGAGTTACTCTTTAATCTCTCGATAAAAAAATAGCAGAATTAAAACTTCCTGTAAAGCAATTTGTGATTTACAAGTGTTTCTCTAATATTTTGTTCTATTCCTCTCAATCTTTTCTTGAATAAAATATTTTTAGAATTTATTACCCAACTGTACAAATCTAGTACAATCGAATGTGTATTGATTTTAAATATAAAAGCATACTTGTGCAACAGCATGACTTTGTAAGTGATTAATAGAAGAAAACATTGTACAATTTGCGTATGTATCATTTGCATAAAATATTATATTCTCGCGTTGATAAATTCTAGGATATCACCGCGCGCCATCGTTAGGCGTCCATCCTAACTACCATCGTATTCCCAGCTGTGCGTATCTATGTATAAGTGTATCTATGAAAGTGCGTGTAAAACGCATACCATAAGCCATTGGCTACGCATTGTATGTACACTGTGTACGTACATCGGAACGAAGTGTGTGGGTACTCGGCATGATTTCGTACAAAGTGAGTAATCAATGGCGACGCTGAGAGAGAGATGATGTAAAATTAGAAAGATCTAAGAAACTAACCTGCAATCATGTAGCGGACTCCATTGAGTGGAATTATAGTTGAATCATCAAAAGTAGATCACGTGGTCACAATACACGCATGTTCCCGGTTCCAAGGAGAGACAGAGAGAGAAAGACGCGGATTCCATAATGCTTTTTTTACGCATGCGCGTTACCGAACGACATTCATTCACTCACTCATACACGAAACGACGAATGAAAGCTTCTAATCGTGCGAAAAACGGAACGTGCGTTTCCTCGATTGTCGAAGCGCGAAGTGCGTCGCTGACGCGAAGTCCGGCCTGAGATTTGGTAAACCCTCGATCGGACCGGTCGTGTGTCGCGACTCCAACTGTTCACAGTTAGTTCCTGCAGAGTTCCTCCTTTTCCTCCCTGTCCTCGTATGCACATACACGGAGAATACCGAACGAACAGGCGCGTATCCGCACGATACGTGTGACGAGGCCGAGTCACGTGCTGATTACGGAGTTCACACGTCCTTCTCTTCGCGACCTCGCGACTGTCATAATTGTTCGTAACGCTCACGAAACAGTAAATGGAAAATGCGATCGGTCTATCTTTATTATTTACTTCCCCCCCTCCTCTCTCCCTATTATTATGCGCAGATAAACAGACGCTTGATTGACGTGGTACATTTATGCGATTGATGTTTCGATAGTTGCTCCTCCAAGTTACACAAACAAATGACGTCTGATCGAACGTCTGACTTACTGCGTAGCAGACGACATAATCGGGAAGCATGGGAAACGCGTGAGCTCGATTTCGCTGGCGCTGTCGTCGTCATCTCGCCCTTGTCACTTTCGTCACCGCCAAAGGTGTTTTGCTACCGTAGGTGGTGCGGCCGTTTCGGTCCTAAGTAAAGGTAACGTCGTCTGAAGATCCAGAAGCGAGAGGAAAAGCCGGAGTAAAGTGGGGGGTTTATGGGTTTGCATCCTATGTACTCCATCGTATCTCTAGTTATGGCTCCACGACAAAACCCACGTGTATAACCTCCTCGCGGCATTACTCCGTATATACATCCGTATATAATTCCGTCCACACATACATGTTGCGCGTGTGCGCGCGTGCGCTTACCACATTTCAACGTATGGCTGATGTCGGCTTCTGTAAACAGCAGTCGCGCTATACGAAGCAACCCTCTTGAGTGTCTGTATACAGATGCTGAGTGCATTTAGTTAAATTGAGTTGCTCTGCGTGTTTCCTTATCGTTTATCGTTATCTATTCCGAAGTTTGCATCTGTAGCTCTGAGATGAACATTTAGATTATATCAAAGATTTACTTAGAAATAAATTTAATCAAAATAATTTTTTGCTAAATTAAATGAATGTTTTGTTAATTTGTAAACCTGTTAACAAATTTTAATTTTATTCATATATTTATAAAAATATATTCACATTCTCTTTGATATTTTGGTGAGCCATGTAATAAACATCAGTTTGATTGACTCTTTATTATAATTTTTCATTATCTTATTTGGGTCAAAGCAAATAATACAATTATTGGGATAAGAGTTTCTGCAATAAAATTATATTATATTTAAAAAAAAACGCAATGTTATAAACTTGAAAAATAGTTATAAATATATGTGCGTTGTATATCAAATGTGTATATCAAATATATCAAAAAATATAAACTTAAAATTTATGAAAGTATAATATAGCTAGTTAGCTGCAGTTCTTTGTTTTAAAATAATGTAATGACGTCAAAGGCGGGAACAATTCTGTCGATAAAGCAGAACACTATATATTATCGATTTGAAGCACAGTTGTACAAGTTTGATATATATGAAATATATACACTTTTTGATATTTTTAATTAATAAATAAGTAGTAAACAATTTTATTTTTAAAATTAATTAATAGTTACACGATAAAACACGATTTGTCAAAATAATTAATTAAAGTTACCATTAAAATTTTTAATAATTAATATCAATATATGTACATATAAACAGTTGCTGCATAACAGTATTTACGACATAAAAATTACATGATGTAAAAAAAATTAATATTTTCAAAAATAATATATTTTTAAATTGACTCAAATTTATTATTATTATTGTATATTTTTAATACATGTACAACAAATATCTTTTTACATAGACGAAAGATTCTATGCATAAAAATTTTCATCGAAATCATGGTGCAACACCTGGATACTAGCTAAACACAATCTGAACGCGCATCCATTCCTATCGAGTGTTTTAGACCGAAAAAGAAGGATAGCTAGAATCATTCGAGAGATGGAAGCGCATGTCGCAATGGTCTGGAAGGGGAAACACTGGCTACACGGCAGCCATGATGGCATGAGCGAGCCAATCGCTGCATCGCTTCGAACTGTTACTGCATAATGGCCGCACGACTCCGCCCAATGTAAAACTCTATGGACGTTACGCTTATTGGATACGAAAGCCTTAAAAATTTTATTGCCTGCCTGACAGTAACACCCCGCTTTTGAAACTGTCTCTTGCTATGATCCCCTCCCTTTTCATTCGCTAATCGTAAAAACCCAATGCACCGATCTGTAAGAGCTTTAGTTTCTTTAATAAACTTACGCTCCCTGTATTTTACAAAATTTACTTATCCCGATAAAATGTTAAGCTTCATTAATAATCCTTAGGTATCATCCACGCCTAAAATTTAGACTGTGATATATGATTTAGAGATAAAATTTAGAGATAAAAAAGAAAATCTGTGATATAATATCGTGATTCGATTTTAATAATTATGAATCAACAAAAATAATAGATTTGAAGTTATTTTATTCTAAATATTTCTCTATATATTATATTGCATATAAAAATAAAATATATCAAGAATTTATAATTTTTATTTTTAAAATATCACAAAGAAATTAAAGAAGGTCTGCAAGTAAGTATAATTAATAAATACTTTTAAAATAATTATCGAAAATTTTGTATTATAAATACAAAAAAAATCTTAACATAAATTTATAGCTTATAAGTTATCATGTGGTTTGTTATTTATAGTACACAGACGTAAATTATCAGACAGTTGCGTAAATGAGTTATCATTAATAGTAATAGCAAGCTATTATATTCAATGACATAAAAGAAGAGTCTAATAAATAATTTCCAGTATCCGCGAATTGTTATTTATAACCAACAGTCAACATTGCATAACATAGATTTCACATGTAAAAAATAACAACTTTTACTTATGCAATACAAAACTCGATAATTTTATATTTAACAGAATAAATGCAGTATTTCTTCATGTTGCATTTTACTTAAAGTTAATAAATAAAGTTAGTAAATTTATCATTGCGTCATTGAAGCAGCATGGAATAATAAAGTTCTTACTCTGCTTTTCTTTTTACACGGCACACTCATTACAATAAATCTAAAGTCTACTTTTCGTTAGCTGCATGTTTAAATTTTTATAATTGTATGCAATGAGCGGTAGAATCGTGATTCATTTTTTGTAAACTAAGAAAAAGAACGTTGCGGACATGCGGAAAAATAATAATTTTGTATTATGTATGCTTTTCATCTGCATTGTAAAATATGGAAATTGTTAAAAATATCCACTAATTTATCTTTATATGACTTGTAAGTTCATTGCAATTTATTAACTTAAAACACAGTATAATATCACATTTGTCAAACGTAAATCTTTTTTTAAGTTTAAATCATTTTGAAAAATTATATAATATTTTAGAAATCACATTGAAGATTTTTTCTTTTCAATTTAAAAGTTATTGAATATGTTTATAATAATACGAGCAAAATTAAGAAACTTACAAAGACAATTATAGAATCTAATTTATATATTAACATATCGTATCATATGTTTGTATCACTAATTATTCTGCAATATTGTATGTTACGTTCTTCGGATGATACGCGATGACTTTATCGAAATAATTAGCATACAATCACGCACTGACCAATTGCTTTTAATCACGACTGGTTGCATGACGTCATGTCATTCATTCGCACCCTGACTACCGCGCGTGCTTATCTTGCAATCGTGGCCCGTGTCGGGAAATTAGTCGTCTGCAAAGTAATGTTTGTTCCGCAGATCACCGATTAATCTAAATGACTAATTGTAAGCTTTATAGCGTGAGCAACGACAATAAATATTATTATGTAGCGCAACTCATAAGTGTTAATCACAAATAGTTCAGCTATTCTCTGTATGTGCAAATTAGATTTAAAATATAAAACATAATATTGTAACAGCGAAGCATATAAATGTGATGATACATGATGTAAAATGGATAATTATGATAAATTTATTTATAAAGAAAAATATGGGCTAAAAATATATCAGAGAAAATTGTGTACACTCACCTTTATTAATCGTTGAATTTTAGATTTTAGATATCTAAAAGATATCACATTCGCACGTGATGCAACACAGAAATATCCAACACTTTCACACGTATAATTTACTATATGATTATGATAATACATATTCAATTAAGCATTTGGCTCATGTTTGTTTTAACAATAAATTTATGTACCGAAATTTGCGATTTTCTAATTTTATTCACGTAAAAAAAATATTTGACTTTTTTATTATGACA
>Ga0157363_1005431_pt1 | contig 11871 bp, 6 predicted proteins | sample AttsexASBM1_FD_111477 | JGI IMG/M metagenome (GOLD analysis project Ga0157363, IMG submission 111477) | Fungus gardens microbial communities from leaf cutter ant in Ribeirão Preto, State of São Paulo, Brazil - Atta sexdens ASBM1 | ecosystem: Host-associated > Fungi > Mycelium > Unclassified ...
ATGTAATTTTAGAAAAATCTATTAGGCAAATTCTCATTTATTTTTATTCATTACATAGAATAAAATTTAGAATACCTATAATTACTTATATACTTTTATATGAAATTTTATTATTTACAAGATAAAATAATAATATGGCAGTGGCAATAATAATACATTAAAATAAGTAAATGAAGACACATGGTCTGCCAATGTCTCAAATAGTAAGGGGGAATAACGTTTTACGAGTCACGTTCAACTACTTAACGTAACGATCTCGACCTGTCCCAGGCGATCTGTTCCCATCGTTTTACAAGCGCTTCGTGTTATCGTGGAAAAAGTAACGGAGGATCGGCTATAGCCGATCCGACGCACCCTACAGGATATCCACGATATCCCGCGGGATATCGCGGCCGATCGTTTCCTAAGAGCTGCGTATGCAACTTTAATGAAGCTCTCCCGATTCTCGATGCGGTTGCTCTCTGCTAGGCTTTCACGTGTACGAGTGTATACTTATATGCGCGTGCGTACATGCCTATCCATGAGGTATTTTCAATCATTGTAAAACTACGACAGACACATTGGATCGTAAACCGATCGGGAAAACGATATAGAATTCGTTTGCGTATTATATGTATATATTCGCGTGAATACACACATGCATAATGCAGGTTGTACGAGGGAGTAGTGGGAGTTACGCGCACGAGATTGTAATGGAGTCGATGTGTTATCTGGAAATGGTTTTAGAAGGGCGACACATCCCTCGGTGTAATATAAAATCGTCGTAGCACTAGGATCCATGGCAAACGCAAAAGATCTCGCGGCATATGCGAAATCCTGAAATATAATCTCTCCGTTGTATATCTTTTCTCGTGGCCCCCTTTCTCAATCCCCGTGGCCAACAATCGGTCCTCACGGGCACGTAAAACTCCTTGAGACGGTCGTACGATCCCCACGAAATTGGTTTTATACGAGATGACGGTGGATCGCCTACGTTCTCGCAAAATGCTTCACGCGTTACTTGTGTGAATAGTCATTTGCTATGTATAAAAATCAAGAGAAAGTATTATATCAGACTATCATCTATATCAAATAAAACATTTTCTACTTGGGCATGTATAATTTACATATTTTATACATAGTTACGTTGATCATTACATTTATTTATAATTTCTTTCTCTCTCTCTCTCTCTTTGAAAAATTTAACAGAACAGATATATCTTGTTTCTAAAGACAGAGTAAGTAATTGTAATATTTTGAAAACTATATTTTCTGCAACTGTAGAATAAAACATATTCACCCAGATAGAAGAAAAAAAAGATCTAGTAAAATTCGACAGTATATCTGTTTCAGCCTTCGCCTTAAGATAAAATGTGTTTATGCGACTGCAAGGTATCTCGTAGTCTTACGTATGTTCACTCGATAATCTTCATGTTTGATTTCTCATCGATTCTCTCTAGGATTCAAGATTTTTGGAAAAAGTATTCGTGTGTAAATTTGACATGTGAATGATACATAATGATGATTTTTTTAAAGTCGATATTGGCTTCTTGCGAATTTAATCGATTTCGTTGCTCGTTTAATTTTTTAAGGCTTATTTTAAATTTTAAATTTTATTTGAATATTATCGTAAGAATTCCATCCTTTCATTTCTCTCTATATTCTTTACTAAAATCGTGGTCTCTAGCAGTTAAACGTCGCGATTAATTTCACAATCTCGATTTGACCTCATTGAGAGCATGCGTTATTGCTCTCTCTCTCTCTCTCTCTCTCTCTCTCTCTCTCTCTCTCTCAATTATTTTTCTTACACAACTGATTCGAAATTGGAATTCGCGATTAATCCCTTTTTGTTTTTGAAGGCGCGCGACATTTTAACTCTTGTCTCATGTGTGGTCGCAAGCCTAATAGGTTCGATTACTTTCGCTTGTTTCTTTTGCTGTCTCACTTAATACCTATATGATAAAGTTCCCGTGAGACCGTCGGCAACCAGTTTTTCTCTTCGGTACCAATCGTATTTTTGCATGTAATCGTGGTAACGTAATTCTCCGCGGCACTATTTGTATCTTCTTGCAATCAAACGTGTAATTAAAAGTGCCCCCTTCTCTCACTTTGCGCCTGAGCCCACATACACACACATACACTCGTGTTTTTTGTTCGCCCAACTTTTTTCGCTCCTTCAGATCGACGTCTGCCATGTATTTTCGTACATGTTTGCTCTGACATTCGTTAAAACCGCATTTATACGGTTAGTTCACCAACAAACTTTTCGTCAACACGATGTGAGAAGGAGAAAGAGGATGGAAAGGAGGGGGGCGGTAGAGGGCAGCTGTCTCAGACATGTTCGAGGAGAAACAATCGATGGCTTTTAAACAGGAAGCATACGCGTTTTCTATGGGGTCGACGTTATCGGTACGAAAACGTGCTTGCGCTCCGTAAAAGGACGACGTGTCTCGTGTCCTCCGTTTCCTTCGTTTCTCGCTTCCTGCCTATGAATAAGCCGGGGTTACACCCTCCGGCTGCCGCGAGACACCCTTCGTCAAAGCACAAAGCTCGCTGGCTCGTCGTCTCGTGATGCCGGAAAGCTCGGTGCTACTCTTTCGCCACGTCTCTTTCTCTCTTTTTCTTTCTCTCTCGGTTACTATTCTCATACTATTCTCTCATTTACACGTGACGACCGACTCCTCCGCATCGTACGTTTTGATTTACGTCGGACCAGCGCCACTCCTTGTTCGTCGTTTCCTCGAGTATACATTATGTCTTCCATTTTGCACAAAAGGTACGCAATATTTAGCGAAATTTGTTGAGTAACTTACATCTATTAGAGCCGAAAAAAATCTTATCAGATACTATTAAATATTGCCGTATGTTAATTCTCTATATTTTTACGTATATATGATATGCATAAGGAAAAATGACAATTTACAAATGTGCTAACTTCAATCTTTATTTTTATGTACTCTATATATATATATATATATATATACATATACATAGAGAGAGAGAGAGAGAGAGAGAGAGAGAGAGAGAGAGAGAGAGGAGGGGATGCAATAATTTTACATTTCGCATTAATGTCAAATTAAATCTAGAAAATGATAATTAGCTACCATTGCGTCAAATCAGGAAATAGCTTTACTGCCACATATCATCTATCATTAATATTCGAATACTTTGCGATTACATTTTGCGTACTCTATCGCATGACTCACCGCATAACTCATAATAACACGTCAAAAGTTCTTTTTATCGCGCGATATTCGCGCGAGATGTTTCGGAATTAATCATTCAACCTCGCGCGATAGATCGTGCGTCGCAACCGACGGGCAACGCGAAACGAGCCGGGCTTGTATCGGAATTGCGAAACTATTTGCCCCATATCGGCCAGCGCGCGCGCGCAAACGTAATTTATCTCGTCTTACATCTCTCTTTCTCCCTCTTTTCGTTGTACGTTGACGTTACGAAAGGCTGCACTGTTCCTCGGGGTACATGAGATTATACCGGATGTACCTGCCTTGCCAGGAGAAAACGCGCGTTGTCCTCGCAGAAATTAGCATACCGGTTTATTAATTACGGCATGAACCTCCTTCTTCTGGGTGCTTGCCTCTTCTTTTCCTTTGTACGCGAGCCGCGAGTCAGGCATACGTATAAGATTCGTTCTCGATTCCTAACATGACTCGGTGCTGCTGCTGCTGCTGTTGCTGCTGCTGCTGCAAGGAAGATCCTCGCTCCTTTTTCTCTCTCTTTTCTTGCGCGCATAAATCTCTCTTCGCCCTTCGCGCGACGGCTTTTTTCAGCACGCCGACTATGCACGCGCGCGTGCACGCAGCTGGGTTGTTATCGAGCAAGAGTTTCGTCGCGCGTCATTATGTTCAACGAGGGGAAAGTAACAGGAAACGTATCCTTGTCGTGCATTCGATGCAGACGAAAGAACATGAAGAAGTAGGATCGAGATCCACACAATTCGTTAAATCAGTTTTTGCATTGATGATCAAAATTGTCTTGGCGATTTATCTTAATTCGTAATACATGGAATTTGTTTCTTATGTAAAACAATATCATTCTTGATGTATTGTATAACATCTCAAAGTATTATCATACAATTAAGGTCTTACAATTAAGATGCTCATCTCAATATTCAAAGTCAATTTTTGAATAATTTCTTTCTCTTTCTGTTCCAGGTAAGTACGAAATATAATTTCCGATTGAATAGCCTATGGAGGGTTGGGGTCAAATTTCACGTTTCTCGGAAACGTAAGTATATGTAGGTATATCTATAGAAGCGCGTAAACGTTGTCGTTCGGTCCGAAGACTAGAGTAGAGAGAATCGCCGATGCGAAAAATAATCGGGACGCTCTCACAAATCCCAGTTCGATCTCTCGTGCAAGGATTGCTGCGCTGCATCGTTTTCTTCCTCTTCAATTCAGAGTCCATTCTCTTTCTCTCTTTCTCCATCTCGTGCCGTGAATCTCCCTATATCCGAATGCAATCTAGAACGCATTTTGCGGGCGTCCTGCAGGACGTATACATCTCCCGGCATATTATGGAATAGAATGGAAGGAAAACGGGATGTAGAAACCGGGTGGAAAGAGTAGGCCTCGGAGGCCCATAACCCCATCAGAGCTCGTCCCAGGGGCGGCATAACCCGCAACCATCCTCTTTTCCACCCTCTCCGTTCGGCCACCGACTCGTAACCTCTCGATGGTGGTCCTGCGGTCTCGACCAACAGCTCAGGCGTCTTCCTCCGGTTCTACTTTTTCTTTAGCTTCTTCTTCTCGTCCCACAAAAATCCACGATATCCTCCTCTTCGCGGGGATTGAAAAGAGGCTGTAGTTACCCACCAGAGACCAGCGGAACAAGGAAGCGAATGAAATGAATCCTCGTCTCTTTCGACTGAATTCAACTCATGTTATATTAATTCACCGTTCGTTCTGTCGTGTATTAGAAAATATATCTTTTTCGCGAGAGCTGCTTTTTCGCAAATAATATGATATAAACATTATCTTGAATACACACACACACACACACACACACGCGCGCGCGCGCGCGCGCGCGCGTATACACATATATGTCGTGTGCATGACGCACGTACATTGTTGTTTCGGTAACTGCGATGCCGTAGTCTAGATTTTTAAAAAGCTTTTACTGCGCGCAAATAAAGGTTTCGCCGGTGGAAAGCAATGAGGTAATGCTATCGATATCACTAGGGTCCGGACATCTCTTGAAGTATTCACAAGCAACCAAGTGAAACAAAGACGGTCCACCACCATGAGATAAAGACACGGAGACCGCCGTTAACTCACTTACCCTCCTTCTTTCCATTCATTTTCTCTCTTCTTACGACCTTCACGGCTCCTCGGTAAAACGAAAGGCGTATAGATGGCCACCTCGAGGCCGCCAAACCCCGATAATGGAAGCCGCTAATAAATTCACCCGTTAATATAAAATAATCGTTAAATGCACTTAGGACATACTTACGGCGCCGCTAGCAACAGAGAGTGCTTTTTTTTATTGAAACCACTTCGTCCATCCACAAACCTCAGATATGCCTGCTGGTGTGTCAATTTCATTGGTGAAAAGAGAATCATTTTTATTATTCGAAATATTATTGAAAATATTATAATATTTGAGGCATTGACAATATATAAATCAAATCTTTTAATTTCAAATAAAATTTTATTCTTTTTTTTTACGCTTGTTTTAAAGAATCAAACGTTTTCATTGAACTTTCGATGTTTTAAAATTAGAACCTGATTGAATTTGATAATTTAATGAGTTAGGAATATTAAATTATGGTTTTTTGATTCCTCGGTTAATGAATAAGTACTTGACGTCACAGAAGAGAATACGCCTCGATGTTTCCTGTACGTATTGACTGACGTTATCCTCAATACGATACATACTGTTCCAACGTTATCCTGACGCACTGTTCCGGCTTCCGTGTAATCCTACGGAATACGGAATACTACGGCAACCGGAAAATATGAATATCGTTCACGTCGGAGACAGATGTCGTATGTGAGAGATACAAGTTTACAGCATTATCATAGAAAGTGAAATTTTGTTTTTTACAATGTAATTAAGGAGCATAAATTTTTGATATTAATTATCGATATTAATTTGCTTTACATGCAGTGCAATAATTAAATATGAAAAAAGATGATGATATCTATATTTCCTAAATCATTTCATAAATGACGAAATAATTTTTATTTGTAAGAATCAATGCTTAAAAATCATATTTATGCCTTTAACGTATATCAACAGAGAAAAAATATTCTATTTTAATTTTTTGCAATAATTTCATATTAAATTTTTACATATTCGAAGATACTAACATTTTTCGCAGGATATGAGACAGGCAAACTCCGAGACGAAGTATTATCTCTTCATCAAACTTAATCTTTCTAGTGCTTCGAATCGACGATACTACGAATACCAAGAGCATAATTCAGGAATTCGTAACTTTATCCCTTTCATGTGTTTCCCTCATCGTCGAGAAACTCTACGGGGTAATTTCCGGATGACAATGATATATACAGGATGACGTTACCGAGGAAAGTTTACGTGCGAACAAAGTCCGTGAGAAAAACATGCGCCGTGTAATTATTACGTGGCGTAAACAAAACGAATGGCGGCGAGCGCGTAATGGAGAAGCATTTTCCGCCTAAGCGCAGTTTTATTAAGTCGCTAGGGCACGAACGAGACAGGGAAAATAAGATTATAAGTTGCTCGACGTATTATGATCGACGACAAAAAACGTCCTTGTATTACTTTGCATTCGCATTTACATATTTATTTACGCTATTACAGATTGTAAAGAAAAAAAAAGGCGAAATTTGTGCCTATGTTTCTGTAATTACGCGCATCAAGATGTTTTTGCACACAACTGTATTGTAATCAATGTGACAAACGACGCGATGATAATATGAGAGTTCATAGTACCGCAGAGAGAAATCGAGAAAGATGAGGTCAAAGAAGTATGAAAAAGAAAGGAAAGTACGAAGAAAAAAGAGATAGAGAGAGGGGAGGGGGAGGAAGGATGAAGGAAGAAAGACACAGAGAAATCGAGACAACGAGAAAAGAGGGAAGCAGAGACAGAGAGGATCTCGATTCGCGCCTCATTGCCGTCTAAGCGAGAGCCATATCTCTTTGTGGAAACACGAACCTATGCATCTCCCGCCTTCACCCTGTTCATCTTCCGCAATCTCTTGGAAGGGCCCTTCTAACGAACTCGACGTCCACTTAGGGGCCCTGAAAGGATGCCCGTAACGAGCCGCGCGTACCTCACCCCCGCGAAATTCGAACTCAGCCACTCACGCCCGCAGGCCACTACTCGCCGACGACTTCGGTGACGATGAGTGTGTACTCCTACGCACGTAGATTCTCATGTACACACAGAATATTGTGATATATATTATTATGCACCGGGATGTGACCCAATATTTTAATAAAATGTGCATGGCCACCATCCGTAACTAACTGAGTAATCCGTAGCAAGAGAGAAATTCCTGGGGTGAGAGAATTGGTTGCAGGAGGCCGACAAGAGCTGTGCAAAACCACGCGCGAAGAAGAAAGGAACTCTCCGCGGGCACCGCCACATCGTGATATACGGGCAATCAGCCGCATTAATGCATCGCGTGTGTTGCTCGCTTCTATAAAGTATATTTATAACACTTCGTACACATAGTATATCTCCAAGTATCGTTATGCGGGATGCCCCGCATTGAGATAGGCATTGGGTAAAAAGGATGTGGGATGAAGGAAATTCGAAAAACTGATCGATCACACTATGATGCATCGATAAAATGTCCCTTAATTACTACAAGATTTCATCAATTGAGACTCGTTTATTTGTCACATAACGTCTCGTGGTTATTCCGATTGAATATTATACGTTATCTCGCATTGCGTTTATACTCGGTTAAAAATATAAAAAAATCTGTTACATTGTTACCATGTACACACACACTAGCACAACCTTGTAACGCATATTTACGAACCGCTTATTCGCTTTATGAATCACAAGCGTGAAAAAAAATCACGACTTTGAATTTATCGCGTACAACATGGCTGTACAAAGAGCACTTGTAACGATTAAAAATCAGTATTATTTATTGTGAAGCATTATTTATCGTATTACGTTCTTGTTTTTTACGAATATGCACTTTCCGCGTTATCCATACGCAGATGATTTTCAAGTGCAGATGAGTTTCCTATAAAATAATAGAAATTAATCACAATATTATGATTTGGAAATATCTCTGAAGATATGTATACAGAGTGATAAAAGAGTGATATGTTGCAGCGCAAAATAAATTATCATGTTATAATAATTAACAAATAGGATGATGGGATTCCGTAAAGAAGCTAATTACATATAGAGAACACAGCGCTCATACAGTTAATTAATTACATCGATAGTTAATAACTAAAATATCATACAACGAGTAAAAAATGTTTCTCCAAATAGGTATATGATCGTAAGAAATGGATAAATGGAAAAAATGCAAAAGATTGGGAGATTGATGTATGTCGCGTCATAATCAATGCGATCATAATGTTATGCCACGGTGGCTATCGTTATGGGTAGCGCTAATCAGAGCGAATCGTATCATATCGCATTCCCGTGTTTCGTGGTTCGTAACGCTGCGGCAAAGGGATAACACAGATGGGGATGGTGATGACGATGAGTGAAGGCAATGTATTCGCGATATATACAGTCGAGCCATTATTATTCATATATTCCGTATCACGTTTGTTCATACAAACCTATAGCGCGTGCCCACAGGCCATATAGCTTGACATGCATCCCCGTAAATAGTCGCAGGTAACCATTTCCGTTTCTAGTGAGGTCGGCGTATTTGTGCACGCAACCCCCCCAGGTGTTCATCACATGGTAAAGCGCGTTCTTTAGCAAATATATTTGGTTTACTGAATATAGTATACGATATGAATATAGTATACGATTGTTTATATCACAGAATACTCCAAAATGAGAAATTATATATTACAAATTATTTATTGACGCGATGTAATTAATTATTTTGAAAAATATCTTTAACTTTTTACATACTCAAATTATTATAACGTATTAACTTATCCATAACTTATTTACTCACAAGAAATTAAACAATGAAAAACCATTGTATAATTTTTTATGTGTAAATAAATTGTGGATACGTTAATAATTTATGATAATATTGAAGATATTTTGTTTTAATAATTAATTTTATCATACAAAATAAGTGCGCGTTTATTATGTTTTTGCCCAGTATTTATATACTCATATACAATAATTGCAAATTTTGAAATGTACTTAACGTTGCAATCATCATAATGATGAGTATTTATTCTTTCCCTGTTGTTCGCTGACTGTTGCTACGAGAAGTTGTGGTGCTCCAAGTAAAGGTAAAGGTATATCCGCTTGATGCAATTTCGTTGCACAGGGTCGAATGTATAGCATTCACAAGAAGACCATGCCCAGCGGTAATTGTTGTAAAGACTGACCAGTGCAGATCGCTCGCACGACCTCTCGTTCTCTGCCCTTTCTGGTTCACCTCCATCCAACGTTTGTCTCTCCTTTTTTTCTGTATTCGTTGCCTTTATCTTGCATTTGATTACCAGCAACGAATTTACCAATTACAGTCTGAGATCTAATCAATCCCAAAGAACGATCTTTCGCTCAACATTGCACGCGTTGTTGCAGGGATAAGCACGCATTGATCGTATCTTTTTTATCAATTATCGATTATATAAAATTATATCGCATAAATATAAATGTATGTCTTTGTGATGACATCGTTTGGATAGAAATATGTAGGTGTGACTCATTTCGGCAACGAGGTAGAGGAAAATAAACATGAATGCCATTAACCAACACCTGCTTCCTACATAATTCTTTATCCAGGTGTTTCTCTATAAATCGAGAAGATGCGGCAACTGTGTATCTTAGATCACGGAGGTTCACGCTGCTCGTGTCTCCGTGGGCTTTCAACACAACTGAATTACTGCGCTTAGTAACACACGGAGTGACCTACATACGCTTCGCGGTGCAGATATATATGTATCTGTTTTCTATGCTTCTCTCGATCTATCGCACAAACATATTACAAGAGACCTTATATTTAGTTTATGATATTTCTATATTGTAAGAGATATATTCATTAAGAGAATTATGTTAAAGATTTTACTTTTATCTCTTTATAATCAAATATGCGATAAAGATTATTCCGAAAGAAAAGTTAATACTTAACATTTCTTATAAAAGATTATTCCGCCAATATTGCTTTTTATATTGTAACATTATTTATTTCAATGTTCGTATGCCATATTTTTCATTTTACAGTCAAAAGTGAAGGTAGATCGGAGCATTCTCTCTTTTGCTTCGCAGAAATCGTAGACCACCAGCCATGAGATGCTAATCTATTGTGAGACACGATGCTCCGGACATTACGAGCCGCGACACCTTCGTGGTTTCCTTGTCTGGCGAGATTCTCACGCGTGCGAGCGTCTCCTAAGTCTTAAGTTACGCGTCTTGACTCTGACCTTCATCAACTCGCCTGCCGGTTTATTCTATTGCGACAATGCGACGCGGTGAAATAGTTATATTGCGTACGTATAGACACATAAAATATGCGCGTGCCATGTAAATTTCTGTGTAGGAGTCTTTGTTGGTCAAAAGATATGCATTACATTGTATACCATCCTTCTGGCCTCGCAAGCAGATAAATAATGATAACGCGACTCTACACGATTCTGTTTACCGCAGTTGTGTCCGTTTTGTTAATGTAATCAACCATATTGATAAACCGTTTCATTCTTTATAATAAATATATTTCGACCATATGTGTTCTGCAAAATCAAGATTAAAAGTTTCCACTTTTTCTCAGACACTTTTTCAAGTATTTGTGCAAAGATGAGAAAACGACAAAATATTGTATTCTTTTATCTATTCATTTTTAAAATCATGATTAGTTCTCGAATCAATGAGTTTTCAAAAACTACCAAAACTAGAGTAAAAATAATATGATTCAAATAACGCCACATATCTCTTAATGATTTTGAAATAGCCACTTTTCATTATACACTCATTATCTCTGCCACCTATTAATTTACCATTTGCGACACGCTGCATCATTTGTTCGAACGTATGCTGCAGCTCGATTGGTTCGGAAACTTTGAAATTTTTAATTTAGCTCATTCGTTACATCGTTTCCCCTGCGGCTTTAATTAACCCACTTTATATCGCTCGTATCGAAATTACATACATGTTCGTGCATTATGCACCTGATGGTCCTTGAAAGCGTCTATAATCGGTAGTTTATTGCTGCAATGCGGTAAACCACTGGTGAGAATTCGAAATGGATGGATATATTACGCTTAACATTGATAACTGTTTGTCAATAATCGTAATCGATGTAATAAAAATTAAACATCTGCGTACATTTAACCATGCAGCATTTCTCGCTTTAGCTACAAAATGACATTACTCGCAAGACATTGATGTGTTCAATCGTGAAAATGCAGCATTACTCTCGACAGCAGTAAAATCGCCGACGATTACGCGGAACTTATTATCCGGCCGTGACTTGAACTGGCCGCATTTTCCATTATCGCCCTTTTATTCGGTGCAGCGCGTTTTGCTCGTTCCATTTACTTTTTGCTTGGTCAACGACGTCCATTTCTATTTTGTAGCACAACAGGGGCCGCGCTCATATATATTACCTACTGCTTTTTTCTTAAATCCTTTGTAAGAGCGGATGCCGCGAATTCTTACACACACACACACACACACACACACACACACACACACACACACACACACACACACACACACACACACACACACACACACACATATATATATATATATATATATATATATGTATATATGTG
>Ga0157363_1005432_pt1 | contig 11869 bp, 9 predicted proteins | sample AttsexASBM1_FD_111477 | JGI IMG/M metagenome (GOLD analysis project Ga0157363, IMG submission 111477) | Fungus gardens microbial communities from leaf cutter ant in Ribeirão Preto, State of São Paulo, Brazil - Atta sexdens ASBM1 | ecosystem: Host-associated > Fungi > Mycelium > Unclassified ...
GAATATATAAGAGTAGATAAATTGTCGCAAATCAATATGTGTACGTGACGTGATAGAAGAGAAAGAATACAGTTAGATTAATAGAAAGTTTGATGTCCAAGAATATAAATTTTTCACGTTATTGAAAGAACGTTTTACCGCTCTTTCAATAATGTAAAAATTGCATTTGGTACGTAGGAAAGTACTTGAGGTGTTCTTTTTCTTGATACGCAGCAAGAACTAGATACGGTACAGCAGGTCAAGGAAGAGATAGAGGAATTACGAGAGTACGTGAATCGACTGGAAGAACACTCCCATCGGCGGAAACTTAGGCTGTTGGAGCAGGTGACTTCCTGGCGTTAGGCAATGTTGCTTCTCTTCGTTTTATCTATTTGTGTTATGTTTTAAGAACTTGCTATGCTATGAATGATCGTGTATGTGTGCGTTTTTTTTTAATTATGATTTTTTATTTCTTCAGCGATGTATGATTTTCATGACGCTGTTAATAAAAATTATGTGGAATAATTTTATATGTTTTTGTACTTTTATTTTATCTTACATTTACGCTGCACCTCATTAGCATTTCCTTTCCTATTATTTATATCGCACATGTTGTGCTAAATGTTACTTACGTGAGGTATATGTGTGTGTTATTGTTAATTATATTTCATACGAAATGCATCCGCGTATTTTCCAGGGACTGACGCTTTTCCTATCATACGCGATACTAGCTGCTGTATTAGGAATGTTGCAGTTTGGATACAACACTGGAGTGATTAATGCGCCTGAAGTGGTACGTCATCAACATAAAGTCTCTATGTCTCAAATAATTTTATAAGCGAACACTCGTATAATGTATTCAAACTGTTTGCAGAACATAGAGAATTTTATGAAAGATGTATACAAGGATAGGTATGGGGAGGACATTTCGGATGATTCTGTTAAGACTTTGTATTCTGTGGCCGTAAGCATATTCGCGATCGGTGGTATGGTGGGAGGTTTCAGCGGAGGGACAATTGCCAACAGATTTGGCAGGTCAGTGTCTGATTTAGCGATATCATATTAATTTCACAAAAAGATGACGCACTAATTATATAGAAAATTTTTAATATAATTAGTGTGGGGTCATTTAAACAAGAGGCCAATACTCCAAATTGTAATACATAACATGCATAATTATAAAAGAAAAAGACGATATAAGTTATAATTGTAACTTATATCCTTTTTTTTTCATAAAATTGAAATATTCGTATTGAGTTTTCTTCTTCAATTTAATCTTTCCAATCGAAATTTTTAGTAAATACATTTAAGTGTAATTTTGAAATTTCTTTAAAAAGATTGTGATGTGATATCGAAGCTACACTTAAATGTATTTATTAAAAATTTCGATTGGAAAGATAAAATCTTTGAATGTCGAATAATCATAAAACGGAAAAAGACAGAAATTAATATTGACCTTCTGCTTTGAATGCAGAAAGGGAGGCTTACTGCTAAACAACGTGCTGGGCATCGTGGGGGCGTGCCTGATGGGTTTCACGAAACTTGCTGAGTCATATGAGATGCTGTTTTTTGGACGGTTTATCATCGGTGTTAATTGTGGCTTGAACACCTCGTTGGTTCCCATGTACATATCGGAAATAGCGCCATTGAACCTGAGAGGCGGCCTAGGCACGGTGAACCAGCTCGCTGTTACGGTGGGCCTCCTGGTCTCCCAGGTGCTGGGCATCGAGCAAATCCTTGGAACAAACGAGGGTTGGCCCGTTCTCTTAGGACTAGCTATCTGTCCTGCCATTCTACAGCTACTGCTGCTTCCAGTATGCCCGGAATCTCCAAGGTGTGTGTCGGAAAAATAATATAAAATTATTTATAATTGAAAGAAATCTTGTTTCTCCGATGTTTTTAAGTATGTTTTTCAAAGAACTTGATTGAATGATTGTACGATAATAAAGTACCATCTACGATTTTTTTACGTTCTTATTAATTGATACACAAGTGATGCCGCAGTCTATTAATGGAAAAAAAAATTATTTCAGATATTTGCTCATTACTAAACAGTGGGAGGAAGAGGCTCGAAAAGCTTTGAGAAGGTTGAGAGCCAGTAACCAAGTAGAAGAAGACATTGAGGAGATGAGAGCGGAGGAACGAGCTCAACAAGCTGAGTCCACGATATCGATGACAGAGCTTATATGCAGTCCAACTTTAAGAGCACCTCTCGTTATTGGTGTGGTTATGCAACTTTCGCAGCAGCTTTCGGGTATCAATGCCGTAAGTAACTATTTTTGTTCAATTGCTCCCGTTTTTGTTACTGATTGTGAGTCGATCTGGATTAATTAATTGGAGCAATCTGACGTAAAATTATTGCGTGTTCTAGGTATTTTATTATTCCACGAATCTGTTCACTAGTTCTGGTTTAACGGACGAGAGTGCCAAGTTTGCAACCATTGGCATAGGTGCCATCATGGTTTGTATGACGCTAGTGTCTATCCCACTCATGGATAGGACAGGAAGGCGTACGTTGCACTTGTATGGTCTTGGTGGCATGTTTATCTTTTCAATATTCATCACAATTTCATTTCTCATAAAGGTGAGTTGGAATTTTATCGTGTTTTTATAACTTGTTTATCATTCTTGTTATTTTAATGATAGATTATAATAAGCAATCTATCGAATTTTCTTATTGCTTACGTACGCGACAATTAACGTTGGTTTAAAAATAGATACTAAAATTCAATATTGTGGATACTGGAATTTTTTCAATATTTATTATACGATTTTTCATTGATAAATTATGACTTGTATACTTATATCAAGAGGAATTCATCATAGGAATCTAAAATTTTTTAAATCGTATTTTTTTGGCGTCGAATTCTTTGATTAGGCTTTTCAAGTTAATAACTGAAGAAACAAGATTTTTTGTAACTTAAATTTTAATAATAAAATAATATATATGTCGTTATATATTAAATAATTACATAGAATAATTTATCTTGCTTGAAAAAATATGATAGAAGTTGGAGATTCCATTGACAATGGCGGATTTATTTATTAATACTTTTTCGTACTGTTAAGAACTGTGCTTTATTCAGGAAAATGGCATCACAAAATCGTGAATTGTAGCTATGTATCTGTGCTTTGGCACTTTATGCACCTTGGCGAAAGGTGTACTTAACACTTTGTTCACAGCTGGAGTGCGGCACTGCACCGACAGTGAGAATCACCATTATATCTATACGAATTTGCATCAAAGAATCGACTCATTTTAATTTCTCCCCGCCATTCACATGTAGCCAATAAGTCACGTCCTTTGCCCGCATGTCGTTTCATTCATTTGCGATATAGAAATTTTTATATTTCGATACATGGACACGTACGTGCTTTACGTGTATAAATTTCTTGACGAAATAATTTTTAAATACAATACAAAATGAAATAATTCTTAATACTGATATTTTAAATAGATATTTTTAGCAATTATTTTTATTATAACATTGAACGATTCTGCAAATGAAATGAAATCAAGGCTAGTTCGTAAAGAAATGAACATATTTAATTTATTATATCATTATTGTTTTTGAATAAATTTGATATCGTTATTTTTTTTACTAAATTTATCCCTTATATTTATTGGTCTTGGTTTTTGCTTAAGTATAAGTTTTATTTTGTTGAATTCTATTAGCTGAACACGTAATTAATCGATAGAGGCGCGAGAACAAAATGTGAATGCAGCAGTGTCACATGTATCGTATATCGCACGCCATTTCGTTACTCTGGCTTACTAGTAGTTTTGCTTTTTGATGAAACCCGCTTCCCTCCTCCCCTTCACTACTGACGACCTCTTTCGTGACTGTCTGGAGGAGATTTACTTCCCGTTTATTAATCAGCCTATGTTCTCTACTTGGCTCAAACCTGTCACTCTCTATATATCACATTTACATCAACAATTAACATGTTTATTCGCGAAGTCCCTAATCAATTGTTACCCTTTGTGTATAAAATTAACGGTTCTTTAGCTGCTGAATGTCTAGCACCGACGCTTTCACATTACGGGATTCAAGAAAGAATAATTCGCTTTTTAGTAACAACTACTTGTACCACTAATTGCAAGAACCGTCGTGTAAATTCGCATCTCATGTTCCTATTATTATGAGGATATTATAAATTTTATAATATTCTTATGAAAATATTGTGAGAACACGGTTCAGTTTTTTATACGTAAAATTGTAGAAAAAATATACAGCTATATATGTGTTCTAATAATATAATTTTTTTTTGTGAAAAATTTAAAAAAAATTTAAGAAAAATTCAATTCGAGACCATCTGCACATAGATGTTTCGCGTACGACTGATCGCATTATCACTCTAATTGAGGTCAAAGCAAATCCTGGCACTCATCATGGAAAGCAGCGTACCGTGCTTCACCGCTTAACGAGAGATTGTACTGTACATAACAAGGCACTCTGTCGTTATACAAAATACTTTGCCGCAATCACTTTGTCAATGCCAATGCCTTTCATTACACAGGGTTGAGCTGCGCACCGCATGCGGCATTACAAATTATTACGCATTCGACATGTGTTATCCGATTTTTTCGATTGAGTTCCTGGCCTGCCGTACTTTTTTATTTTTATTTTTTCCTGAGGCTCCTCCAGCTGCTCAGGAAAGAAGAACACAATTCTACTGCCTGATAGGAGTTCTTTGGCTATGTGCAGGAAATGATCGACTGGATGTCCTACATCTCGGTAGTGTCGACCTTGTGCTTCGTCGTATTCTTCGCCGTAGGGCCCGGTTCTATACCCTGGATGATCACGGCGGAACTGTTCTCGCAAGGCCCTAGACCTGCCGCCATGTCCATCGCGGTTCTCGTCAATTGGATGGCTAATTTTTTGGTTGGCATCGGTTTTCCAAGCATGAAGGTAAGACAACAATTCTTTTTAAACTTCCTTTATTCGCGAGGTAAATAACTGAACGATTATTGAGACATATGATTATATGAGTCATTGAATAATTGCAAATAATTAAACTCGATGGAAGAAAATGCTAACGGATATTACAGTTGTAATTGTTTTATTAACATTGTTATTAATTAATATGATGGAATGTAACGATTATATAATTATATAATCCTATTACGTATATTTAGATTTTATATATATATATATATATAAACGTGTGTATGCGTTGCGTGTTACAGAGTAGCCTTGAAAACTACACGTTCCTACCGTTCAGTGCATTTCTAGCCATCTTCTGGATCTTCACTTACAAGAAGGTTCCTGAGACCAAGAATAAAACATTCGAAGAGATTCTAGCTTTATTCAGGCATGGTAACGACAGGTATGCAGCACACAAGCAAATTATTACCTTCCCCAGTACGTACCATAATAGCAAAATGTTATATACATAGTTGGATATATATTCTGCATCCGCTCTTTAATTTCTTTCAAAAGGAAGTCTCTGGTATACCTACATATACATGTATATACGTATGTATAGTTTAAATCCGCGATAGCTCCCCCTTACCCTCAATCTGTATCCCGTTTATTTTTGACTCGACTCATATTGGGTGCGTTTTAAAGTTAAGTAAGAGAAAATCGAAATTTATAATTTTCGAACTATAAATTTATAATTTTCGAACTAATAACCGCACAATTTATCAACCATTAATTGCACGAGAAAAGGAGAGTTAAAGAGATCCAGATAAACTTATTCTATGTATGTTGTACTTGTATGATGTACAATGTACTATTATTACGTCCGTCCGAATGTTCATCCGTCCGTTTATATATTCGATAACGAATACATTTGTTACTTTTAATAAGAACTTCTCGAATCTTTAAGAAGGAATTTTATAATTTATTAATACGATCTCGTAATATTCTCTCTATTGTATTATAACTCTACTCCCGGGATAGTATATTAATTATTATTATTAACGCTACGCATTTTTGCATGCATCGCTGCTTATTTGAAGCAATAACAGAAGTTGAACTGTGATAAAGTTTCTTTTTAGGGGGAGGAAATTAAGTTTCATTTATATATACGGGAACATTATTTGTACATATTTATAAGTACAAGCTAAAGTAGTCTGTAAATTTCGCCTTAAAGTTTCATCACTTGCTTGGTTTCCCTTTATTGCAAATCCCGATATTTCGAACTTTTTTTCGTTAAGCTGTTGCAAGGAAAAGTACGTACATTTTTACATATACTTGCGAGTAAGACACAACACTAATCGAATAGCAACTAGAAGTGATAACGTGCACGACATTGCGAATCATGTAACGAGATTACTGTACGAGAAAAGTGTAAAAAAATGAAGCAAGTAACCGTAGGTTATTAGTTTGAAAAGTGTAAACACCACAGAACGTAATTTTATCATCTCATTTGCGGAACATTGCGAACGACGTATAAATCAGCTATCTCGCTGTTGATCCTCTTATCAGATATTCTATTAGATTTCCGGGAGAGGATTCGTAAAAACGTGTCAGCTCTGTATTACATAAGAAAGAATAATCATCGGTTATGTAAAATACCGATTTATTTCATTTCTTAATGGCATTGCGATTTCTTTCGAGTTATATATATATATACGTTATTGATTCGAGTCGCGAGTTGGTGATTTTGCTATCTTATTGTTATATTTTCAAGGCCAAATGGATACATTCTATTTGTTTAACGTATTGTATATGTATCATTTCAATAAATCGATTATTTCATGGTTCTCTGGATAACTGGATAATTTTCGTTAATTTCCGTATTTCGTTACTACGACGACTACAATTGTGTTCGATATATCGTAACTGTGCTTTCTGTGTTATTCGGAGCAGGAGCAGCTTGCGGGACAGCAGACTTTATGGGTGAGTCCTGCTACTACACATTTCCTGTTATTGTGGTGGCTTTATTACGAGATATATTATATCGAACATACCGATTACTATTTAACTGCATGAAGATAAATGACCAAAGACACCATTAGTTACATCGAAAAGAGGGATTATTTTTTATGCGTTGAACAAAACACCCGTAATCCTTCAATGAACAAGTAAAATACCTTTCTCTGCAAAAAGCTAGTTTGAAAAACTGTCTTTACGAGTTATTGGAAAGCATTAAAATACAGAAGCGAGGCAGAAGAAAAATCGAAATATTTTCTTCTATTTCTTCTTTCGCTTATTATCGTTTTCGACGCAATCGTCAAGATACGATTACAAACGACTGCTGAAACTGTTTAAAAAATAATCCTGACCCGGCCACGCGATTATCATGACTTCAATCCAAAAGGCCTGGCATGTCGAAACATCTTTACTATCAGCTAATGCGAGTCTCCGTCTTATTGCGTAATCAATCAGACTGACTAAAGATAATCAGATATACATACATATAGCTGCATGAACATAAGTTGTTACCATATAAATTATTCGTTTTTCTTTTGTGGAGATACATTTCACAGTTTCTAAAAGTTCGTCAGGGCTATTATGTAATCGATATATGTAATGCGCATACATTTGTACCCGCGGCTAACCCCGATGGTGTCCGCATAATTCCACACTTTGTCACTGCCGTTCGAGAACCTTATTTTTTTTTACCTCGGAATAAATTGCCATGTTTACAATCTCTTCGATTGTATCCGCGCTTCTGCATACTTCATGCTCGTATATTTAGAAAACACGGGGAAACTTTTGCCTCCGCGGACGCCCGTGGTTAAAATTACATACATAACAGCCCCGATCACTTGAATTCCTCCTGGAGCCTTGTATTCTACAGCATGCTCCTTTTAGCGTACATACAATGCCCAGTTAAATGTTTCGGCGACAGGCAGAGTCTTGGAACAGTTTTTATGTCGATAGTTGGCACGAGTTTATGGCGCTGTACTGTGCGACTGCATGTTAGTGCTTACGTTACTTGTTTGGCGTACCAAAGTGATTCCTGAATTGTGTTTAAGAGATACGATGCCACAAACGTGTTTGTGATCGGCGAATAGGACGCTTCTGTAAACTTAATGACCCGCTTTCGGAATTTCGATGCAGCTCGTAGAGCTGTGACTCTTCCTTAAAGAGATCTGGCAATTGAAAAATGAGAGCGTTCGAAAACATGGAATATTACCTTTATATTTTTTACTCTACAAAGAATAGTCATCATTTTTTTTATTTATATTAAAATCAATTTAAATGTCAATAAATTCTTGAAAAGATATTTAGGATTTTATAAAAATGCTTGTTTGACGCAAATATAGGCTATTTCGAATCAGCAAAACTCCAGAGATATTTGAGAAAAAACCAGAGTAGTACCATCAATTATATCGAATATGGAGAGTTAATTTTACAGAACGAATGCGGCACAGACCGTCGCTTTGTATCGTTTTATATTCGTCGTGTTAACATCGCAAGTGATAATTTATACGCGATCTGGGTTTAATTAATTTCTGCGGTGAGAAAATCAAGTTTTCCTTTATTTAATCAGTGCAACTCTCGATAAACTCGTATACAAGACATATTTTTTTTGTTTCTTTCCGGTTTCCTTTTACTCTTATTTTACTTTTACTTTTATTTTAAACAAGGTTTTGCCGAAACATTCATCAACGATTCAGACAGAAATAAATCTTATCAAGATAGCTAAGTCGATAGCTGGTTACGCTTATGATTTAGCGGAAATTTCTTCGATCTGTTTTTTTCGAGATAAACTAATTAAAACGTGTCAGCGTATAATGTTTCTAGTTGAATGGTAACTAATATTGGATTGAAAGTAATGTGCATTTGTGAGCTTTTTTTCTCGCGTTTAAACACGTTTGTATTTACAGTGAGAGAAATATTTGGTACGAGTCGCTATTTACTTTGTTGATATGTGCCTTACAAAAACTTTCTTACTTTTTAATTTAAAAATTTTATTGTTCTAATTAAATTTAGCTAATCTAACTAAATTTTAATTAAAACAACACAATTTTTTAATTAAAAATTAAGAAGTTAGCGTAATTTCTGACCTTTTAATTAAAAAAATTGTTTGATTATTCCAACCAAGTTTTGGTTAGAACACAATTTTTAAACTAAAAAGTAAGAAAGTTTTTGGAAATTATAATCCAACAAAGTAAATGGCTATTCATATCAAACATTTCTCACAGTGTGTTACGGAGAAAAGCTTTTGGAAGCTTTGGAAGACATGGTGTTGGAGAATTTAAGATATAAATACTAAGTGTGTGGTATAAATTTACTCACTCGCCTGTAAATTTGTTTGCTTAATGAGTAACAAACTAACAATATGATCGCTCTGCAGCTTGTAACAATGTTAAAGCAAATGTTTATGCTGAGTTGTATCTCTACAATCTCTGACTCTTAACTTTTGTTTTTAGCGCGCCATTCGATTTTCCTTTTATTTCTACAGTTCTGTCTCTAAGCAAGGAAGGGAGATGTAGTTAATCGCAGTTAGATATTATTTGATATCGATACAATAATCTGTATAGAACAATCGTGATAAAAGAAAAGTTTCGGGACGGTAAATGTTTGAGAAATCATTTAATCTATGAAAAATCATTATAAAATATATTTTTATATAACGGTTCATCGATTTTTAAATTTACATTAAATTTAAAATAAGTAACTTATTTATAACGTTATGCTCTCGATTAAGATCTTTGTCGTAGATATAGACAAAGTTACACACCATTTATCTTGCGTGTCGTTTTATCATCACAATTACTGATTCTGATTGCTATTCTATCGGATAGTACAATACGTTATAGAGATATCAATCAGTAGAGAGTTCGGTTATGATAGTCCGAGATATGACGAAGATACGATAGAGAGGTAAAAGAGTTTGCTTTTTATTCGTCCGTGTAGAGGATGCATCTAATACACGTCTTAGCAAAACAGATTTGCGAAACACGTGTAGATTCACGCGAAAATAAATAGGATTTCTCTGACAAAACTGAAACGATTCGAGGCTCGATTGCCATGTAACGTTGTTATCTTACAGGGAAGAGGAGCTCGCCACTAACTCTAGCAAGGAGACCGTCCTATCTGACGCCACCACTGCCAACCATACCCACGCTACCGATAAACTATAAATCTAAACGCTCTAATCAGCAATCGAATTGGCTGTTAACTTGAAAAATAAAAATAATAAAAATAAAAAAATTATCGTAGACCGGCGCTTCAGCCACAAGACTGTTATTGATTTAATATACATTGTTATATATCGGATGACACGAGAACTATTCACTATGTAGTACTCACTATAATGTGAAACTGTTAATCGATACGCACTGTGTAATTCACGTTATAAAATTTCGAGACTGCTCGTTATTATATTATATTAACGAATATTATATTAATGAATATTTCGGCATCACCGAATTAAGATCATAAAAATTATGGTTTTATGCTGTAAAATAAATCTGTTTCTTTATTTAATTATCCGGATTGAGTTTCCTCCTTCCATTCGTGTTACATTTTACGCGCGACGCATCGGGATCGAATTTAATTTCTCGAATAGCAACGCAAAGCGAAATCGAAGTCGATGTGCGGCGAGACTCCACGAGAAAAATCGTATCTGCTACATGGAAATATGTGTAAATATGTATCATTTCGTTTGTCGAAATTACGGATGGATTCCCTTTGATCCTTTTGGTAGGAGATTGTTCCTGATGAATTTCCGCCAAGTGTTACTTGCCACACAGGCTGCCGAATATATTGTTTGATTCTTAGTAAGTATATACGTAAATTTCTACTACACAGGCCAGTGAAACGCTGTATAATAGTACAAGAATTAGAAACTGTGAAATGAATCGTTACGTATACATATGCATTATCGAGTGTGAACCGCGTGAATAACTCGATTCAAGATCCGTGAATCCTTAATAGATCCACGGATCTCTGAATCCATTCCTCCGTTGCATCGAGAGAACGATTTTGCTGAAAGATCTAAAATTGTGCCGGTTACAGATCTGAAAATAATTTTTGTTGGACCAAAATAATTTTATTGAACTATCAAAATAATTTTGTTAGAAACTCAAACTGGTGGCTGGAAATATAAAAATCGTTTGCAGCATGCTCATCATTTTTTCCAACATAATTATTTTGGTGCTTCAACAAAATTATTTTCAAATATATTAATATATTAATATATATTAAGCAAAATTTTAAATCTTTCAGGAAAATTCTTCTTTTCGTGTAGATTTACGAATAATCGTTATAATAGCGGTCATAGCGGAGAGAAAAAGCGAATTTAGCTTACTCTACGTGACTGGAACGTCAAACAATTTAGGATCGACTCTGAATAAACGCCTAAAATATTATCTGGAATGCCAGTAGGGCCTGGGAGCGCCGAGAAGCGCAGAGCGATATCGTTTCTTTTGCATTTATTATCCCAGCGTGTAACGATCTCAGATTGCGCGATTTACATAAAGACAAATCTACATTTTCCCATCGTAAATCTCGCATCTCTTAAGTTTCTCTTTGCATTTATGTAACCATTTTATCTTTCTTACTTTTGATCATCAATCATTGCTCAAAATATCATATATCATCATATTTAATAATTCAGCTGATCATTGATTGCAGTATATAATAACATTTTGTAAATTCATTCAGTGAAATCGTGAATAATGGTGTAGCTGGCTCCACGAAATTTGGTGATTCGTTGGATCCAAATGAAAGCGATTAAATTAAGAACGCGAATGATAAGATTAAGCCGCAAATTCATCGTGTATTTTGTGTACGTTGCGACACGGTGCATATCAATCGGTGCTCCAAAAAAGAATTTTGTATAATGAGGAGAGGAAAGGAAAAAAAAAAAGATTGTAAGAATCAACAGAAATGTGATTTGAAGAAGTGGAAATCTGGACAAGTCGCGTGATGTTTTACAGGAGCATGCTAAACTGTGTGAATGCATTAGAGGGACACATACC
>Ga0157363_1005433_pt1 | contig 11868 bp, 7 predicted proteins | sample AttsexASBM1_FD_111477 | JGI IMG/M metagenome (GOLD analysis project Ga0157363, IMG submission 111477) | Fungus gardens microbial communities from leaf cutter ant in Ribeirão Preto, State of São Paulo, Brazil - Atta sexdens ASBM1 | ecosystem: Host-associated > Fungi > Mycelium > Unclassified ...
AGAACTCAACAAGGAGTCTCTGCTAAATTAGAGTCCTATATATACAAAACATGCCTGGTCTGTGCTACCAATAATTAAGCCTGTTCTATTGTCTATGCTACAACCTCATATCTGCCTTATTTCCTACTTAAGGCTACCATGTTGTATATATATGCCCTGACATTATCTTCCAGATCCTTCCACCATGTTCTAGGCCTATGATGTCACATCATGTGACCTGTCATGTGATTGTAGTGTCACATGCCTCTTTATCATCTAAAAGAAAAAAGAAAAAGAAAAGAAAAACAAAATCAATATAAAATCAGAAAAATAAAATAAAATAAAAATTGTTAGTATCCAAAGCATCCCATAACAAGTAGCAGATCAGGGTTTGTATATAGTATTTATATTTATAAAGATATCTGGTAGAAGTATTAGTAGTAGTAAGAATGAGAATGCTGATATGACAACAAAGCTCTTGAAAGGTAAGAACAGTTAGCAAATCCTATGAGATTTGGGAGCTAAATAAAGGAACAGATGTTAAAAGAAGAGTATACTCTTGTATTAAGTAATATAAGAAAACTTAATGAAGTTTTAAGTACAAGCTAGTATACCTTATATATTACAAACCATGGTTTGTGTACACACTACAACTAACCTATTCTAAAGTCCATGTACTTTATATAAGACCAATATATTGTTGCTATACTATATAACATCATCTATTCTAGAACCTTTTATAATTTGCTTTATATTATATGATTGTGTGACTATGACTATGATAGGTGTCACATATGATGAAATGTGTGACCTTATGTTATACTTTTTTGTCCAAGTCCAAAATAAAGAAAAATGAAAATGAAAATAATCAAGTAAAATAAAAAAGAAACAAAATAAAACTAAGTTCAATGTTTACAACTTTGACAATAGGGACAGTTCATTGGGTAGAATAAAAGGCTTTATTGGTTTATCTAGCTTGATTTATATATTTCACAGCATCAAACTACATAGAAAATTAGTATCTTCTGGCCTTTTTACTAGTGAGGTTTCAATTTGGATTTAAATTGTTGTTTATAGCTTGCAGTAGAATTTAATGACTATATTTTGTAGATTTGTATGATTGGCTTCTGAAATCACAGTTTAAAACTCATCTAGATAATCTTTTACTATGTAATATCCCTAGTAATAGACAATCTCCTCTGGCTTGTTAATGGCTTTAGTGATAGTATTAATTGGAAAGAAATGAGTGCAAAGAGTCTTTTGAACTCTAATCCTGTAAAAATAAAGAATACTTCTATATGGGATTTTTCTCTAAACAGGCCTTCAGATTATCTTGTGTGGATGTAGTAGTTGGTTTTCTTTCATATAGTAGTTTCATACTATAGTGTTTCTTTGTGATTTTATAACCTGTCTATACAGAAGAATGATAGTAGTTCTTAAAGTACTGTTTAAAGTAGAAATAACTTTCTTAGATCAAAATCAATAGAGCAGTAGTTGGTAGTTTAGATAGTTGGTAGACAATATAAAGTGGAATTTATAGAGAGCCTGCTAACACTTATAGAGATGGAGTCTAGTTTGGAATATAAGTCTAAGAAAGAAGCCAGTACTGGTTCTACTATACTTCTTTATACTTTATTATTTCTTATACTCCTACCACTTTCTTTTTCATCTACTCCAATTGATTTACTCCATACTATAATAGGAGTTAATATGGCTTTCTTAATTAAATTCTTTTTCAGATAAAGTAGCAGACAGAGTAGATAGTAGTGTTGCAGGAATTAATGGCAGCAAGAGGAAGAGCAGGAGAAGATAAGTAGTGGCTTCCAGACCTAATACTGGGTTAAATATAGAAGTGGCTAAGCCACTAATATTCAATGGAAACAAAAGAAAGTTTTCAGAGTTTATTACAGTATGTAGATTATACATTAGGATAAAGATGAGAAATGAATCAATAGAGGTATATATTTAGTAGGTCTTGTCATATATACAGGAAGAATCAGTAGATATTTAGAAAAATATGATAAAGGATTTAGAAAATAAAAGTTTGGAGTTTCCAACAGTGAGAGATTTTCCTACTAATCTGGAACAATAATTTAGGAGTGGGGACAATAAATCAGTCAAAGTAGCAGAACTGAAGAGAGTGGAGCAAGAATTAGAAACAATAGAAGAATTTATACAAGAGTTAAGTAATAATGTTATTAGACATTTGAACTTGGAATAATGAAAGAGATACAAGAACAATATTCATCCAAGCTTTAAAGATTGAACTAAGAGAGAAAATCAAGTGTCAGACTTAGAGGGACTTTTCTGAAATTTTATTCTATTTTTCTGACTTGAATTTCATTTTTATTTCTAATTATTTTACTCTTTATTTTATTTGACAATGAAGAAGACATGTGATCAATTACATAATCAAAAAATACATCATAGATCTAGAATATTAGAAAAGAAACTAGAAGAAGTAATGTCAAGATATATAGTTATGGTATGTTAATCTTATGGAGTACTCATGGATGATGTATAGACTTTAGGGTAGAGTTATTTATTACTAGCACAAACTATCTATATATTGTATAAATAGTATAGAAATACAGCAAGGACTCTTTGTCAAGTTCTCTTGTGATCTCTACAAGATATCTACCTGAAGAGATTTACCTTAGTGATACTATTAGTCTTTGTGACTAGTAGTTACCACAACAAATAAGAGAAAGTAGATTTGAAGGATGAGTATATGAAAAGATTTAAAAAAGACATGAATTATACTATATGAAAAAAGCTGATAGAAATATAATAACTATCTTGAAGTATGATAATGGTATGAACAAGCTACAAATTTGGATAGATACTAGAGAGAAAGTAGGCAAGAGAAAAAGAGGTTGAGATGCAAAAGAGAGATGGAAAATTCAACACCAAGAGCAAATATACCAGCAAATGCTGGAGAGATATCAAGGTAACAATTGCCTTTATCTCAAGTTTGGCTAAGAAGATAGAAAATCCAATAGTCTCTGTCAGCACTTATACTAATAGAAAATGTGGATGGAACAGATGAAGTAGTAGTAAATCTACAGCAGTGGTAAGCAGAGCTTGCATCTAGGTGGGACCCATATGCTATATATGTAGATTGTGGGAGGAACTATCATAATTGTGAAGGGTTTGGACAGATTACAAGATACTGTAGGAATTGAAGGAATCAAGAAACAGTGGGATAAAAATGAATGATTAGCTACCAAAATAATAACCAGAATTTGAAAGAGGATAAGAACCTAATAGTTTTTGATTAGGATTTTTATAGATAAGTTTGCAATGCTTAGTAGAGTAGTGGATAATATATTCTGCTACAACTTAAATAGAAATATACTAAGAGAAGTGATGGTGAAGATTGGACTTGAAAGAATTGATATATAAGAGAGAGTAATAGTAGAAGCATTGTTAGATAGTGGTATAATAGTGTCTGCTAGAAAATGATTTTTTGTGAAAAAACATACTCTTATTGAGTTTTTAAGTATTTAAGACCTATTTAAAGATATTATCAAGAAGATTTGATATTCCTAGATGATGCCTTAGGATCTCTGAAATGAAAACCAGCTTAAGAGATGGTGTGGTAGCTGTTAGACAAATTATATCTCAGAAAATGAGATCTTTAGAAATATAAGATATCACAGAACTCATATAAGATTAGTCAAGAACTAAATATCACTTGCTTTGTCTAATTTTTTTTCATCAATAAGAATACATTTGACATGCCATTTTTCAGTACTAAATATTTGGACAATAGAATAAGGTAAAAATATAGATAATTAGAAGCTAGCAGAATCAGAAATAGGCTTACAAGTAGAAATAGCCAGTAGAAATAACCAAAGAGAAAGGAAATTGGTACTCACAAGCAGAAAAAGGTCATTAGGCTAGTACTAGATTGGGAACAGAGAGAATTATCATAGTACACTTGAACACTAACATTTTATTTTGAATTTATTTTTGTTTTATCTATTTTCTTTGATTTAATTTTCAATTTTCTTTTCTTTTTCTTTTTCTTTATTTTACTCTTTATCTTTTGGATGAAGAAGAAGACACATATGGCATGATTAATACATGTTGACCTTAAGGCAAACATATGGTTATTTATGGTAGGCTAAAGTAGTAGAGCATGGACCATGAACTAGTAGTATATAAGGTAGACTATCTTGTACAGAGTTCTCTATCAAGTTCCCTTGTGTAAACTCTATACAAGGTTCCTTTTCTTGATCTACTCTAAGGTCTTGAAATCATAACAATGTTGCCCTTATAGTATACTCATGACTAATGCATGGACTTTAAGGTAGGGTTATTCATCATAGCATAAACCATCTATGTATTGTATAAATAGGATAGCAATTCATTAGAAACTCCTTGTTGAGTTCTCTTATGATTTCTATGAGATACTTTGTTTTATAAGTTTACTTAGTAGTCTATTGGTTATCTTGACTAGTGGTCACTCCAACAAGAATACCATATGGTTCTAAGACCTCAGAAGACCTTTTCAATTGTTTTAGATTACATTCTCTATTTTCATTTTTTGTATTTTTAGACTAATATATAAGTTACAAGTGGAGAGGAGAAAAATAGAGATATTATGACTTAGACTCAAGTTTTTGAGTGAAAGCAAAACTTTGTATTGGTTAATACAAGAGAACTTAGTAGAATTTCTAGTACAGATATGTCTACTCTATATACTTCTAGTCTATGGTTTGTGTACACTTTGCATCTAGCCTATTCTAAATGTTATAAGTTATATATCTAAGAGTTATCTTATTGTAAGAATAATATTATTCCTCTCTCATGTTATATGACATTTTGACTGTTACTGTGATATGTGTGACAAACTTGTGACAGCTATGACAGTCACATATGATATCACATCATCTTCTTTACTAAGTCTAAAATAAGAAGAAGAATAGAAAAGTATAGAAAGAAATTGAAATAGATAATAAGAAACTTAAATATTAATGAAAAAATAAGGAAGAAATAAGTCTACCATCTTCAAATCTAACATTATCCCCTTTACAAGGATTCTCCTCTGGAAAAATAAACTTCTACCTCTACCAATTTTTTTTCAACTTTCTTAGATATTCTGTTTCAAACTTTATATTATCCTATCCATACAATATCTTTGCTATGTACTTCCATAGCAACTTCTCCTTTCTGAAATCTTGTTCTTCTGTCACTTTCATCCTCTCCTGTTTTCTGACTTTTACACTTATTCTTTCTTCAAAGTTTGCTACTATTTTCTTGACATTTTCTAAGTCTTTCTACCTTTTTTATATGTTATGTTCTACTATGAACCCCTTCCAATACACAAAGTATTTTGTCATTCCCCTTGTTTTTTATTTATTCAATATTATTTCAGCTTCTTACTTCTCTTTTCTATCAACTTCTACTAGTTTTTGTTCTTCTACCCTCTGCCTCTTTACAAGTTCTTTATATCTTACTACTCAACTTACATTCACTACTAGATGAATTCTTATTGTAATTTGCAGCTTTAGTTTAACTAAGTTAGTAGATATTATCTCTTCAATAATATATAAACCTATATATTAGTCCACTAATTTCCTTGCCAGTTATCTCTTGAACATTAAATCTTGTACTCATCATAATTTTGTTCTCTTTCTTCAATGCTTGTACCTCTCCTCTTTCTCTATCTGCTTGTCTCTTTACTTTCTTCTACATCTTCTTTAATACTATCCCTACCTCTTTCTAAATCCTTTTCATTCTTTTCATAAACTTTGTTATCTTTTCTACTTTTCCTTTTCTCCTAATATCTGCTCCTATCTTTAATTTTCTTCTATAGTTTGCTATGAAGGAGGATACTTTTTTTGTTGCTGAGTAAGTTTTACTATTCACTACAAATTCTAGCCATTCTAGCCATTCTAACCAATATTTCTATCTGTGATTCACAATAAACTATAGTACTATTTCAATTTCTAGTTCATACATTCTGTTTACCTGTCTGTTTGTAGATAGAAGACTGTTAACAATCTTATCTCAATTCCTAGTATTTTGTTTAGCTCCCTCATCAAATCCACTGCAAACTGTAACTTTCTATCTGATATCATATTTTTTAGTAATCTATACAGCTTCTACACATTATATTTAAACAATCCTGCCAGCTTGTCAGAATTATAAATGTTGGACTTAATTTTATTTTCATTTCTTTTTCATTTCATTTTTATTAGGGTTAGGGTTTAGTATGACATCACAGTCACAGTCACACAATCATATATCATAGGAGGTTGTAGAAGATTCTAGTATAGTGATATTATATAGTATATCTTACACATGGCCTTTAGAGTAGGCTAGGTTTAGTATAGTACAGACTAATAGCTAAGTATATATAAGATAGATACTTAGGAACTTCATTAAGTTCTCTTGTGATTCATCCAATCTAAGATTATTCTTTTAATCTAACTCTTTGGTCTTAAAGTCTTAACACAGTCTTGCTATCAATGTTTCTTTAGTTTTTACCACAAAATATACTATTTTAGATAAATTATTACATACTACCAGAATTATGTCTTTTTCTACTACTTATCAGATTTAAAAATGGTAAACTCTATTTATTTTCATTTAATTTCTCATTTTTATTTTATTTTCTATTTATTTTAATATTTTGGACTTAGAATTAGAAATTAACATGATATCATATATAATATGAAACTTATACTTTGTAACTTGTGTGACTGTTACACATAATATCACATAACACTCTTTGTCTGAGTCCAAAATAAAGAAAATTAAAATTGTTTATAGCTCTAACATGTTGACCTTATAAATAACACATGCTCTTTAAGATAAGCTAGGTTTAGTGTAGTATAAACCATTAGCTTAATATATATAAGATAGACACTTTATACTTGGAACTTTATCAAGTTCTCTTATATTAACTTTAATACAAGGTTCTTTTCTTGACTTCACTCTATAAGTATAAGTCTTAAATCATAATACTACTAGTGGCAGCTTTGTAATAAAGTCAACTATCAGATATGTTTATAGCTTTTTTAGTATCTTATTTAGTATCAAATTTCATACTGGTATCTCCATTCTATTCTTTATTCTCTGACATAAGTTGTTAGAGTTATGAACAATGGACTTGGCTTTCTTTTCTTTTCTTTCTCTTTTATTTTTATTTTCTATTTTTTTTTCTTTATTTTGAACTTATATGATATAATGTCATATGTCACAAATCATAAATATGGCATGACACCTGTCACATTTACAAGTCACATGATTATGTGATAGAAAAGAAAATTGTAAAAGATTCTAGAACAAATAACATTATATAGTAATAGCATATTAGTCTTATAGAAAGTACATGAACTTTAAAGTAGGTTAGTTGTAGTGTGTGTACAGACCATAGTCTGTGGTATATAAGGTAGATTAGTTTGTAATGGAAAATCCATTGAGTTTTTTTGGATCACTCAATGTTATTTTTTGTTTTTATACAAAGGCTTAAATCATAATATAAATCATATCCATCCACATATTTCCTTATGTCTTTGGTTATCCCTGGCCACCAATAATTTCTCATCACTAACTCTGTCATTTTCCATTATTTTTTATATTCTATTACTAGTATATCATGGTGCAGCCAGATAATCTCTATTCTTAGCTTCTTGTTTTTTAGTATATAGATCTTTTCTTCCTTCAATATTAAATTTTATTCTATCTCCCATTCCTTGTTTCTTAGTATATTGACTCCTGCCTTCTTTATTTCTTCTACTACTTGAAATATTTCTTTGTCTTTTTCTCTTGTGTTTTTTTTATATTTTTTTCTACTATATCTACTTTAAATTCTTCTGCTGCTACTTCTACTAGTTCTCAAATATATTCTTATTTTATTAATTTTTAATTTTTGTTGTTATTTTCTACTCCCACTTTTCAGTCTAGTCTCTTACTAAGTTCATTTGTCTTTTTCATCTTGGTATCTAGTACATGTTTCAAAGTAAAATTAAATCTTGACAAATATAATGCCTATCTTGCTTGTTTTCTGTTCAATTTTTATGCCTTTATAAAATATTCCAAATTCTTATAGTCAGTCCAAACTTTGAACTTGAACTTAGTAGCTTCTAATCAATGCCTCTAGTTTTTCAATTTTCTAATGACTACCAATATCTCCTTGTCATGAATTTCATAGTTTCTCTCTATCTTATTTAGAGATTTTGACAAGTATGCTACTAGCCTTCATTACCTATATTTATATTCTATTGATAAAATTCCTTCCATTATATAATATGATATATCCACTTCCATTCTCATTTTTTCTCTTATTTCTCTTGCCAATTCTACTTTTGGTCCTTCCTCCTCAAGTCATGTAGTGGTCTGGCTATGGATATGAAATTTCTAATAAACTACTAATAGTAGTTAGTTAGCCCTAAAAGCTTCTGTATATTCTTGATCTCTTGAGAAGTTGGCCAATACAATACTTCTTTCATCTTCCCTTTCTCTATCTTGATCCTATCTAACCCTATTATTACTCCTAAAAACCCTACCTCTCTCATCTTCCATATACTTCTTTAGTTCCACATATAAGTTATTTTCTGCCAACCTTTTTATGACTTCTTCCACCATCTTATTGTGCTTCTCTTTTTTCTCCATCTTTACAATCACATTATCAATAAATCTTGCCACTTTCATAGTATTGATTAAGTCCACTAGGATCTCATATAAACATTGCCTTCCACTTGTCTCTCTCTTTTATTCATATATTATTATAGCCATATTATAGGTCTAATTTAGTAATACTTTCTTGATACCAATATTTTTCTACAATGTCTGAAATTAAAGATAATGGATAGTTATTCTTAATTGTCCATTTATTCAAGTGTTTATAGTTCTATACCATACATTTTCTACTGTCCTTCTTTCCTACAAAGAACACTGGTGCTATTTGAGATAATTTAAAGAGTCTAATATACTCTTTCCTAATTATTCATCTATGAACTTATGTATCTCCTCTCTTTTCTCTCTTAACAGTGGATACATTTTCTCCTTCCTTAATACAAACTCTTTCTTTATTGTTTATGGTATGATCCCATACTTTCCTCATTGGCATTCTTTTACTTACCTTCTTTCCAAAGATATAGATCCACTTGTGGAACCTTGAGGAAACTAATTTCTTGGCTTCATCCTGACTTCACTGTTTCTTTCTCTTCATCCCAAATCTCCTATTCTTCTATTACTTGTTTCACTTCCATTGTTTTCTCTTCTCTTGGCTTTTTCTTTTTCTTTTATTTTATTTTTCATTCCTTTTCTTCTTTTTTTCTTTCTTTTGTTTTTGCCATCCTGGTTTTTCTTGCTTTGGTCTCCACTGTTTTCTACATTCTTTAGAATATCTTGTTGTCTTTACCTTCCCTGTTTTCCAATTGATTTCAGGGTTGTGGCAAGCAAGCTATAGTATTTCCAAGATTACATTCTACTTCTATTTCTTTATTATATCAATCTCTATTCTCTCCTTGTATTTTTATAAAATATATTTACCTCTACTGTGTATTTCTATTGGCTTCTTATTAAATGTACTATTTATATTTTATATATATATAGGTCTTTCAATTTTCTTCAGCTTAAATTCCTACTTCCTTGCAAACTCAGAACTCATGACTAGTTTTATTGCTCCACTATCAGCACATCTACTATTATTCCTTTTTGAATATAGGTTATATCTTGGTACAAACTCTGCTGTCACAAACTTCATTCAACTTGTATTTCCAGAATTAGTGGACTAATTCTCACAAACCAAGTTGTACTGAAAAGCCCTAAATAAGGGCTATTTATACATATATGTGGAATATACAAAATTGACAACAGATTACTAAAATATTAGACTATCAGTAACTACAAGTTTCATTGGCTATATCTCAGGAATAACTGAACAGATTTCCATAATCAAACTTGTGTTGGAAATTGTTTATCAAACAGTCTCTAATGATATATCATACATTATATGAAGATCAGTATTCATAGAGATACAAGTATATTAATATAGTGACATAATTAGTTATTTTTTAAAATTATCTAAAATTAGCCTAACATCTGCTATGACAGATGACAGCCCCACTAGATATGAGTTTGACCATGTAATGGAAACAGCTTGTACACAGACTATCACTATTTTGTATAAATACTTCTATATCTGAGGGTTAGACCTCAGACTTAACAATATCAATTTATATCAATCATTATCCTTTATCATCATTGTAATCATTATTGAACTTCTGAATCACCCCTAAATCTCTGAGAGTATACTCAAGATTCAGATATCACAAATAAGTAAGTAGTTTATTTTGTAATATCTGTCCACTGCTATTGTATGTTTACCATTGTAGTATTTATTCTCTCCACCCCCTCCATCAGAGCAGGCTCTGTCAGCATCCACTGAAACTCCTGTTTTCTTAGCCAGATTTAAAGTTGTAGTAATTGTTGTTATTATATCTCTTCAGTATTTGCTGGTATATTTGACCTTGATACTAGAGTCTCTCTTCTATCTCTCAGCTTCTCCTTCTCTTGCCTACTCTCTCTCCAATGCCTATCCAGATTTATTGCTCATTTATACTATTCCTTGATATTTCTTAAAGGCTATTCTGCCTCCATCAATTTGTACCTGAAACTGCTGTTTATTTCTTTCTTAAATTCTTCTACTAATACCCAACCTTCATATCTACTGCCCCTTGTCTGAACATCTAAACAAATTCATCTATAGTCTAAGGATCTTATCTGCTTGCTTGAGTTCAGCTACTTTAGTTAACTCATTATTTTTTCTCCAAACTCCCTCTTTAATGTGGTTAATAAATTCTCTGCTGATAAAAATCTCTAATCTCCTAATTCTAGGTCTTCTAGTATGTTTTTCTTCTAGACATCTGCCATTCCTCTTTGTACATACATCTTTTCACTAATCTCTCTCTCATCCTTATCCTGATATATAGCTTGCATTCTGTCATAAAACCCACTACCTTCTCTGGATCTCTATCAAACAATGGTGGTTTGGCCATCTCTAATTTAAATCCATATCCAAGTCTTGGAGCTACTTTTTCTTTTCTCCTCATTTTTTCTAAACTAGCTACTAGCTATATGTTGTAGCAACCACTAGTCAAAAGACCCATAGTAACACAAGCAATAAATCTCAAGGTAGATATCAAGTAGGGATCACAAGAAAACTTAACAAAAAGTTCCTGATGTATTACTACTCTATTTATACAAAGTCCTTATGATCCATACTTACAATAAATAGCCCTATCCTAATATCTATGTGTAGTAATCCATGCTTTCACTATATGTCAATCTTATGTTTTCCATAAGGATACCATGCCATATACATGTATCTTGATATTATCCTTCTAGTCTCTTCTAGTCAACTTTTGCCAAGTCTAGGCCTATAACATTACATCATGTGATATGTCATATGACTTCAGTCACATGCTTTTTCATTGTTCAATAAAAATAAAAATAAAAATAAAAGAAATATTAAATCAAGAAAAATAGATAAAAGAAAAGAAAATTGTTAGTATCCAAGCACACTATATAACTATACTTAGAAAGTAGCCAGTTGTTCTGCTTATTGCTTTATTAGGAGCTGCAACTGCTCTACTATATGATGTTGACTTATATGGTAAGATAGTAGTGAGTAAGTAGGAATAAGTATAAATAGTAGTAGTACAGGGAAGAATAAAGTATAAATACTAGTAGGCTCTCAACTAGTTTTATCTCATACTATCTACTGACTATCTGTCTACTATCTTATTGACTACTGCCTTAATTGAATTCATATTCTAATATTTCTTTACTAAAGAATACTACTACTCTATATAGACAAGTTAAAATAGATTTATACCACAACCTTTTTATGTAAAAGAGTACAAGTAT
>Ga0157363_1005434_pt1 | contig 11867 bp, 12 predicted proteins | sample AttsexASBM1_FD_111477 | JGI IMG/M metagenome (GOLD analysis project Ga0157363, IMG submission 111477) | Fungus gardens microbial communities from leaf cutter ant in Ribeirão Preto, State of São Paulo, Brazil - Atta sexdens ASBM1 | ecosystem: Host-associated > Fungi > Mycelium > Unclassified ...
CACACACACACACACACACACACACACACACACATACACACACACACACATGTATATATATTTGGATCTAGCTGGATAATTTTTGCAATGACAATATTATAATTTCTCCAAATTTTTATAAATTTTAAGTAATACATAATAATATTTAAAATAATTTTTAGATATTAATATTTTTATATATTATAGAATCAAATTAGACAACAAATTGATATTCATTCGAAATAAAATGCGCGTAATTTTGATTTTAAATCAGAAGTGTCGATTCAAATAATTGCGATACGTATACTTCCCGTATGTATTGATCAAACGTCATATTTTACTATCTATTTACGCAGCGAAAGTTATACAACAAATTATAATAAAATGCGACGTGCATTTTACTTACTCTACAAAACGGATAAGTGTGAAGAATTTTTACAATGTCGTCCTTTCTCACTTCGGTCATTATTGCAATTTTATAAGCAAATCGCGCCTAACAATGCTAACACGAATACTTTATACAGTGGCACGGTTGCGGTGTCCCAGGCGCAGGTCAGTGAGTCAGAGGAGCACATTGTCACCATCATAAATTATCCGTCACGAAGACATTTATTGACATTTATGTTGTACTAGTTTAATGAGGATATTTCTTATCTCTTGGATATAGGCATGTTTTTTTATCATTATTTTTAGTTTTAGCACGTAGTCGAATTGCGATACAGACGCTTTATTTATATAAAGAATTATAGAAATTATGAAATTTAGTGAGTCATTTATGTTTCAAGAATAAAGAGGTTAATATCTCAATTCGACATTAATATTTATTAGCCAACGCTGGAAAACTTTGTTTATTTTTGCTGTATTCATCTTCACGATGAATTATAATTTATAAAAAATAATCTACAATTGTATAAACAGTTTTAACGATCTTGAAAAATAAATATTTATTTAATTGAAAAACATTTTCTTTATAAAAGGAAAAGATTTTGTGTGTGTAAATTTCTTTTATATAAATTGTTTACAGAAAATATCTAGGAAAGAAGTAAAATTTAGAAAAAATGGCATCAAGATTCAGTGGAGCGTTGCAAATTACAAATCTGGATGATTTCATCACTCCATCGCAGGTATAATAATGATCAATATCATTCTGTATTGGATCTAATTTTCATGTATTATTTTAAATTACATTTGTTACAGGAATGCATTAAACCCATAGAAATGCAAGCAAATAAAAGTAAAACAGGTGCAAAGATAAAAATACAATCAGATAATGCCCTTTCGGCGCTCAATGAAGTAAATGTCTACAACATTCATTTTGCCAAAGTATAATTCTAACATAAAACTTTCCATTAAAGTTTGCTTTATTATACAGATTGAACAACCAGAAAAATTACAAAAAGTTGAGATCACACTTGCAGACTGTTTAGCATGCAGTGGTTGTATTACATCTGCTGAAAGTGTGCTCGTTACTCAACAAAGTCGAGAAGAATTGCTTAGAGTGTTTCAAGAGAAAGTAGTTCAACAGGTAAAGAATAAATGTTACTACAATGTATAAATATTTTATAGTTTTCTAATTTATATACAAAAGTAAAGAGATTTTATATATTAAATAAAATATCAAGTATTTAAATATCTATAGTAATGTATAGAAATATACAGCACTAATTATTACTGATTCTTTTATAAATATAAACCTTAGATTTATATCTACAATATTTATCTTTGAATGAGATATATAAAATTATTAAGATTCTTAATTTATTTTATATTTTAAATGTTGTTTTAAATAATATCATTTTGTAGAATGTAGGAAGCACAGATTCTAAATATATAATAGTAAGTCTATCAGTGCAACCAGTGTTGTCACTGGCACAACACTATGAACTTACTCCTGAGCAAACTCTCCATAAACTAGCAGGATTTTTCTATCGATTGGGAGCTGATGCAGTATTGGATATGACAGTGGCTGACGATTTTGTCTTATTAGAAGCTGCCAAAGAGTTCGTCGAACGTTATAAAGCCAGTAAAGAGGGCATGAAAAATCAGTTACCAATGTTGTCTTCTTCATGTCCAGGTAAAATATTTATGAAAAAAATAGATATTAGTCAATTTATGAGATTTATAATATATTTTTATTTCTAATATATTCTTATTTCTAATAGGTTGGGTATGTTATGCTGAGAAAACTCATGGAAATTTTATATTGCCATATATAAGTATCACAAAATCACCTCAGCAAATTATGGGATCATTAGTAAAGTATCACTTAGCTGAAGTTATGAATCTGTCACCAGAACAGATATATCATGTAACTATAATGCCCTGCTATGATAAGAAGTTGGAAGCTTCCAGAGAAGATTTTTACAATCAACAAAGAAAGACGAGAGACGTAGACTGTGTCATAACATCAAGTATATTTATTCATATTTCTGCATTAAATTTAAAATTATTAAAATTTAAGTATAAATTATATCAACTTTTGGTTTTTCAGTTGAATTAGAACAGATGCTAAGTGAAGATGGTTTAGTATTAAACGAAATAGACGAAGGTGAAATTAAACAACCATTTGGTTCTTGCAATGAAAACATTGGAAATAAGTTGTGGGGTCATAGTGGCTCAGGATCAGGTGGTTACGCAGATTTCATTTTTCGTTACGCAGCAAAGAATCTTTTTGACGAAGACAATGTTACAGTGGATTTCAAAAATCTTAGAAATCCTGATTTTCAAGAGGCAGAATTGAAAAGAAATGATCAAGTGTTATTAAAGTTCGCTACTATTAATGGATTCCGAAATATACAGAACATAGTTCAAAAAATGAAAAGAGGCAAATGCGTTTATGACTATGTTGAAATTATGGCATGTCCATGTGGTAATTATTGCTTTGTTTAAAATGTTTTAGCATGCAATACAAGTAACTAAATTTAATATAATTATTAGGTTGTTTAAACGGTGGAGCACAAATAAGACCCGATGGGAACGTTCAACCTCGAGAACTTGCGTTGACATTAGAAATTATGTATCATAAACTTCTATTAAGCAAACCCGAAGAAAATAAAGTGGTACAGAACCTATATAAAACTTGGCTAGGAGGAGAGCATACAGATAAAGTTAACGCATATTTCAATACACAGTATCACGAAATACAAAAAATGAATACAGCACTTGCAATAAAGTGGTGATCTAACATATATTATAACAATGTTATATATCATTATTTATATAATATGTATATTTGTATAGAAGTTCATTGGCTGATTGATTCTTTATTTATGCAGTACAATAATAAAAATAAATAATTTCTAATTATTTGATGCTTAAAGTCATAACTTAAATATATGCCATGTGATATAAATAATTTTACGCTCTTATATAATATAAATAATGTGTACTCTTAACACCATCTTATATACAGGATTAAAATTACATTATAAAAAAAATTGCAAGTGTATTTATTGTGTAAAAGTTATGATTGTACCTAAAATGTATTATAACAATTTCATATTACAAGTGTATTTATTTATACAAGAGAGAGCTTTTTAAAACGACAGAGATATGATTATCACATATAAATAATATCACGATATACACATACAAGCTGTTGTTTAAATACAAGTTCTTTTCTTATATATGTTAACTTTTAATAAAGCAATATATTTTCATTTTGAATACAACACTATATATATCTTACATATATTATTTCTTAAAATGCGTTGTTACGCACGTGTCATAAATAGTACGAGATGTACACAATGTATAAATAACTTCTCAAATAAAAGTAAATAGATAAAAATATCACATTTGTGTTAACACATAAATACGATTAAAAACATTGCAAATCATGCTCAGAATTATTACGTGTAATTCCCATTATCTGCTTTATTTTTTTCTGTGTATTCTTTCTGTTTTTATATAATCCCAAATCTTTTCTTGCAATAATTATAATTACCCTTCCTGAAATTAGCAACAAGAGAATGAATAAATACATAATTGAGTGGAACATGTTGCATATGGCTTCAATTATCTAGAATTTTTGTTATCTAGGAATTCTTCATTTTCATTCATTTCTTTAGATTCGGATTTTTTCAAATCTATATCTGGGTATCCATCCTCGATATATCGAATGGAATCATGATCCATGTTATTGTCATCTTGATTTTCACATGTATCTATTAACCATCCTTGATTGCTATCAATTTCTCTAGTAACAACAAGGAATAGTTCCTTTTCCTTGCTATCTATCTGATCCTTTAGATATATGAGTAAATCGTTGTCCTGGTATAAAAAAAAATATAGTTAATATTGCAAAATATATAAAAATATGTTTATATTTTTTAATAAATTTTATTTAATTATATTATTTAATAACCTTTCCTATTAATTGTGGCGAGTCCAGTTTTGAATCAAGATTATAAAAGGCACCATGTATCTTTTTCAAAGCAATCCAATGACGTCGTTTCAAAGGAAGTAGCACAAAACCTAGTTTGTATTCAGTTGGGACATTAAGTATAAAACCCTCGATGTTGTCTAAACGAAGACACTTTGGATCTCTAAGGCAGAAGGAATAATTAATAAACATTTACAATCGTAATTTACATGGTCATATTCTTACGATATCAATGATTACGAACCTACGTTTGTCGAACCATACAGCTTCGCGTCCTCTTCTTTGAAGAGCAGCCATAATAACATTAATATCATAATTGCCGAGTCCTAATAGAGATTTATGAGGATTGATCCATACATCTGGACTTAGACTGTAACAAATTTGATCTAATTCTTGCTTGCTAAATCCACGCTCTTGAAACAAGTTGTTTAACGCATGTAATGCACACAGCTCCTTCACCTACATTTCAATTTATAATTTTATATAACATAAGTACACAACAAAGTAAGTAAAAAGACTTTTTTCAAATATAGTAAAAATATTTTTAAATATTCCATTCACAATTGCTTCGCATTGTGTATAATGTGATGAGTTTTCTACACAATATAAATGCGATATAAAAACAATTTACGAAATAATGTAATAACATTAACAAATTACTTGTCGTTCATGGTATATAGATCCAGTCATATCAATCGTGCTCGCAACCATTGCAACTACATAGTTTTCCCACCGTCTAAAAGCAAAGATTAATTTGCCGGTGCTTTTTAAAAGAACCTTTAAAAAATATATTCAATAGTGTTCAACAACGAATGATCATCAGCAAACTACAGGATTTGAATCATCAATGGCACTTTAAGAACTCATGACTATTCAACTATCATAATGATTAAAGCACGCCAAACATACATTACATGTCATTTGGATTTGACGAAAAGCACACACGATAATCGTAGAAAATTAATGTCACGAACTCTCAAAATGCTCGATTGATACAACTACAGGCCACAGTCGTAGTTAGTGAAAGTACACTAAAGTGCAGAACAGTGCAGAAGCAATGGATCAATTCCAAACTGTTCCATAAACAGAAACCACTGATACACCCCTTCAACTTGGCAGTGTTTCAATACAGACTGGATATTTTCCAATTGCTTAATACACCTTGACAAACGTAGCAAATTAATTCATTCATATTTTCAATGATAATAAATAATTTAACTCTTTTAGTTATATATTTTTTTGTGATAACCTCATAACCTTAAAAGAATTAAATTATTTATTAACACTAAAAATGAATATGAAAACCGATTTGCACTCAATTGCACCAATTTGCCATAATTGTCGATACAACACTACAGGTTTGTTCACTTCAACATGCTTCTACCATACATATTCCTATATAGCTCCTACTCACTCTAAGGGGCTCCACACAATAAAAGGAACAGGGAACAGAGAATAAGAATTTTAACCTATCAGAAACTGTGTATTCAACAAAACATGATTTCTGATAGGATTGAAATTTTTATTCTCTATTCTCCGTTCCTTTTATTGTGCGGAGCCTCTAGTCACAGGCCTAGTTTTCACGGAGAATTTAAACCGGAGAGGCCCTATTCTTGAACAAATATCGCATTCGAAAATAGCAATTCCGTACAATCAACTAATCACAATTGAGAAACTTTTATTTTCATAAGCGAAAATTTCATATTCATATATGCTCAAGAATAGGGGCCCAGGGCCAGTTGTTCCATCTTTTGGTAAATTTTCCCTGTTGAATAAGCAACATTACCCAATCACACGCGCAGATTTCCAGATTTACTTCATTGGTAAAATTTACCAAAAGATGGAACCGGCTCTCAGGGTCAATTATGAAACTTTTTTCCTAGGATGAAAAGTGAAAAGTGAAAAATTTCTTCATTATCTTCAATAGTTAAAATTTTCACTTTTCACTTTCCATCTTAGGGATAAACTTTCATGATTGATACAAAGAATAAGAACCAACCAACTACATTCCTCTATCATTCGACTGTAACAGGGGAATACTCGACTGTAATTGGTTGGTTCTTTCTTACATTCAAATCCGGTGTAAACAATTGACGAATACAAAGAAAAATATCAGGGCACTTCTCCTTTTGATTCTAGGCCTGTTTTCTCCTCCGATTTGGTAGACTTTCGTTCTGTCACTGAGCAAACAGCCCTGATGCTGTTGGTATCTCTATTGTGTTTATATCTAGTAAATTTCTTACACCGGTTTAAAGTGGAAACTAAACCACACACATTTTCCGTAACAGTAAGAGTTTCGATTTGCTTTATTTTTACGGTTACGGATGGCCTAATCAAGCAACATGATTAGTCGAAAATCTATGTTACGATTACGTTACTGTTACGGAAAATGAGTGTGTGAGACTATTATAGCTTAACGAGCGCGATTGAATGAGTAGAAACTACGATTGGAGAAAGTAGGAGCATGTGTGATGCGATGAGCGATCAGCCACAAGCGATATCCAATGAAAACTCTAGGGATCGATTTCGTATCTTGAAACGAGATGAAAATTATAAAAATGAACGAATATATTAGAATATTGATAATTTCATTGGTCAATACCTAGTAAATTTGTTCATTTTTGTAATTTTCATCTCGTTTCAAGATCAGACAGAACAGAATCAATCTCCTGCTTTTGCTCACGTGATGAAGTAAAGCAGAGCATTCATTGGATATATTCAGTGGACTCAACAGTTGAGTAACTGCTCACTATTATTGGTATATTCTTTTAACTCATCCAATCAGAATTTTAGCTCTAGAAGAATATATCAATGGCAGTGCTTACTCAACTGTTGTGTCTATTGAATGCGCCCTTTAGATATCGCTCATCGCTCATCGCATTCAGTAATAGACATGAACATGATGGAATTAGATAAGATGAATATCATCTCTGTTCTCTGTTCCTTTTATTGTACGGAGTCCCTAACCTGTCAATTTTATTTACAGAATGCATAATAAGTAGGGGAAATGTAGTAGCGGGTAATTGTGCGCATTCTGGTTTAATACTTTTCCAATGGATGAAGACTGTGGTGAAATTTTTACGCAGGTCGTCCTCTTAAGATATAACTACAAAAGATACGACATAAATACGTTGCTAACTAGAGAAATACAAAAAATCACATCTTGTTATTTTAGCAGTCAGAAAATTGGTATTTTTAATTTGTTTGATTAAAGTTGCATACATTATTAAAGTATTATTATGTGCGTCTTTTGAGATTATTTATTAAATTAGTAAGAAATGTTGAAGTAATCGTATTTCATATCGAATCAGACCGCGGCGACTGTGCGCAAGTGTTTTGAAGTGCGCAATTACCCATCTTCCATATATAATACTATATGAGCACTCATTTTTTCGTTTTTTCTTTGCATTATTATTTTATTTTGCCAAAGTCTATGTGTATTAGTATTACACTAGTTTTTGCTTAATATATGCATACATATTTAAAATATATTTAATATATATTTATATCGCAATATATTTTCTGATTTCTTTGTCAACATTCCATAATTTATTCATTTCTTACGACTTTAGCTTTGCGCACAATTATCCAACCCATGCGCACAATTACTCGACGCGAGAATTTTTTCGCTTTTTCATTTCTTCCTTTTTATTAAATATAATTTTATTGAATAAAAATTTGTTCGATATGAAGATATGTAATGATAGAAAAATGTTTCTATTTTCATATTTATATCACTTTGAACTTGGAAAATCATTCAAGGACAATAAATTTCCCTTAGGTGCGCACAATTCACCCCCTTAGGTACGCACAATTTCCCCTACTAATTATAAATTCCTGCATGAAATATAAGAACAATAAGGAGTTTCGTGTAAACCTCATGTAAACCTACACAAAATCATAGCTCTGTTGTGTTGTTTGCACCTTTTACATTTTCATTCTCTCTCTCTCTCTCTCTCTCTCTCTCTCTCTCTCTCTCTCTCTCTCTCTCTCTCTTCAACGCTCAAATATATGTTTATCTCAATCTGCGTCTTTTTAAATGCTAAAATTCTTGGAAATTTCAAACAACGCAAACCTATGAATAAATTCTTCAATCCAACCACTATAATATTTATTCTAAAGCCTTATGTTCCCGATGCTAGAAATTGCTCTGAAATCTTAGATGAAGAAGGAATTAATAAATCACGTTCGAACAATTCGATTAATTGATCAATGCAATTGACAAACTCTTTCTCAGTTTGAGATCTTGGAACAATTTCTGACATTGTGAATATATCCCAAGTAGCAGCGCTTATAAAACGTTAAAAAAAGCGATTTTTTAGTGCTTTGTTAACGCTTTTGTAAACGCTGTGTGCTATTTGGGATAGCTTCATTCTACATTCTCTAATACAATAAAATCTTAAATGTATATCTAAGTAACAAAATATATTATCCAATAAGTCCTCACAAATATATAGCAAATATTAAAATAGATTATATATTGATATTGTCTTCATAAAATATTCTCGATAATGTATAAAGATATCCACCGTTTCAAAATGGTCCGTATCCTGAAATTTTATTACATACATATGTATATACATTAAAATATAAATATATAGAGAAGCTTTAATTACACATATATAACATGTATAATTATATATTATATAAAATACTGTGTATGTATGTATGTATGTATGTATATATATATATATATATATATATATATATATATATATATATATAATATTCTGGAGGTGTCGAGTCGCTCGGTGTGATTGACTCGCGATTTATAAATCGGATTCAATCCCACCTGCGCCCACATACGCAATTTTTCTCGTTTAAAAAGCCAAAAATCACTCTATCTGGTGATTAAAAGATCTTTGATCATCAGCATCGTTCGAATCCGGCATTAGGTTCTGTATATCAGTGGAAATAAGTGCACATATTCCAGGCTAAAATATTAGGCTAACAACTTAATAACGGAAAAAAAATGCATATAGAAACCTCATGAGAGATATATTCTGTCTCGTCTTGAGATGTTGCGTCATCGATTGAATAATGAATATATGTATTTATTTACTTGGATTTGGAGATGGATGTCCCAATCTGTACACATTTGGAGGAAATCTTGGTGGAAATGATCTAACTGGTACCATTAAAGTAGGATGTCTGCCTCTTCCCATAGAAGAAATTTGTCCTCTTAATGGAACCATAGGGTTTACTACGATAGGTCTCGGAGGAAAACTCTAGTAGAGATATATATTCACAAGAAAGTCCAACAAAGTTTAAGAACATTCATTAAAAGATGATCAAGATTATATACACGTATCTTACTTACACCATAACAGATAGGTACAGATATTGGCGATTCGATATAATGTGATGCTATATTTCTTCGTTCTCTGGATCTATCTTTAGTTTTAGTTCTGTCTCTATTTCTACCTCTTTCTCTGTTTCTCTCCCTCTCTCTATCTCTTCTTTCATAAGAACGTTCATTTGATTTTTCACGATATCTGTCGCGATAAGATCTCTCTTCAATAAATGGCCTGTAATAATAATAATCATAATAATAATAATTAACAAATTATTCACAATCCTATTCAACATTTTTATTCTGTGTTCCCAGATAATATTTATGTTGCATAAGATACCTAAAAGATGTCTTACGTCTTTTAGATGTCTTATGTAGTCTAATAGCGTATTCGACTCGAGCGAATTTGCACCAATCTAGATTGGATTAATGATGTTATATGCTCTCCTATTGGTGGAATATGTAACGTCAACTAAGTAAAACATTATCCAACCCAAAGCAAATCCGCTTCGATCGAAAACGCTATAAAAGACGTCTTTTAGATATCTTATGTCCGTTATCTAGGAATTTATTGCCAGTACTGAAAATTTACCTTACGAGCACTACAGATTTTCAATTATTGGTGGCGCAATATCCCAAGGCAGGATAGGATCTATCTTTCATGAAGTTTTCTCAATAGATTTTTTTCTGGAATTAAGTTATTAGCTTAATATCCAACCTCCAGATTTATACATGTATGCATCATTGATATTATATGGGACATATAGATTAATATTGGATCCGAACAGTATTGGTCAAAGATCAAAGATCTCTTAATAATCAGATGGAATCATTTTCGGCTCCTTAAACGTAAAAAATCGCGTATATGGAGCGCAAATGGAATTAAATCCGGATCTACAGATCGCGAGTCAATCGAACGGCAAGCCACTGAACACCTTGTAGATTTTCAGTACAGCAGTAAATTTTGGAACACAGCCTTTGTCGTACATTTTACAAATCAATTAAGTCTGATAGCACCAAACCATAACAAGTCATAATAGACTAAAAATTAGATTGTTTAACATAATAAAAATATTTATTTATTTAAAATAATAATCTATGTTAATGATTATATTCTATACCTGGAATGTGAGTTTCGTTCTCTAGAACGCGATCGATTATTATCATGTTTATTTGCGCCATCTCTTTCGGTATATTTCTCTTTATATTCTCTGCGTTTCTCTAAATTGCTTCTCCTAAAATAAAGTAACAGAATGTACTTTTCATATAAAACAGGAGTATTTATACTGGCCTTAATCATATGATGCATAATCCTGGGATGTAAGGATTGACTTATCACGATTTAATTTTCTTTTTTATTCGATAATAAGAAGGGAGTACTTGGAGATGATTGATTAATTTTTATAAATTACGGCATACGGCATATGATTATAATATAAACGTTTCCTTACTTATTTTTAATTATATGTAATACTTGTTTGTATGTACCCTTCATTATTTCAAAAATAAACTTTATCTCAATAAATAAATAAATAAATAAATAAAGCTTACTCATCATCTTTACGAGTATCACATTTTTCTGTCTTATCCTGATTCAAATCCAAGTGACTATAATCATAAGAAAATAGATTAAAAAGTGTACATTTAGTATAAATAGAATATTTTCATAACATGTAAAACGAACCTGGATTGATAGGAAGATAGATATCCAGAATAGGCATGATTCCTAATAGGACTCAAGGATAAAGACTTGATTGTCGAGGCTGTATAATATTATAGTATTAAAATATGTATATTTTTTTAAATACCATATTTTGTAATATTTATTATTGAACCTCAAAAATCAGGAAACTAAACAATTATAACTTTCACAATTATAGAAAAATAACATAACTATGTGATATATTTATCTTCAAACACACGATCTTTAAATTATTATCTAATTTGACAATTATAATTATAAATATAGTTTCCCATTTAAGAAGTATTATAGTCTCGATATTTTCATTTTATTTTTAGCCAAAAGATATGTAAATTTTAAGGAATTGATCAAATATTAATAATTATACGATTGTATAATGTTTTATTACAAATGTGTATACATATCTCTATCTATATATATATATATATATATATATATATATATATATATATATATATATATATAATCTATATATATATATTTTCTCTTTTATATATTTTTTTTTTTTA
>Ga0157363_1005435_pt1 | contig 11867 bp, 5 predicted proteins | sample AttsexASBM1_FD_111477 | JGI IMG/M metagenome (GOLD analysis project Ga0157363, IMG submission 111477) | Fungus gardens microbial communities from leaf cutter ant in Ribeirão Preto, State of São Paulo, Brazil - Atta sexdens ASBM1 | ecosystem: Host-associated > Fungi > Mycelium > Unclassified ...
AAGAACACGATCAACGCGCGGAAAGAAATGCGAAATAATTACCGAACAAGAAAAAAAGTCTCTTTGTAGTTGAAGTGCTTGGCTCTGTCCGGTTATCGCGTCACAAGAGAACGGACGAATACACAACATTGTGCACTTGCAAGCACAGCTACACGTGCACACTAGGCGAGACACTCTTTAAATACCTCGTAATGAACGGCCGCGCTCTCGCGCGAGAACATCTTACGTACGCGCCTCTGCATGATCGGACGCTGCATGTATCATACATACGGAGACAACGGAACTCCTTCTCGCCTCCCACGATAGGATGCGCGAGCTTTAATCTGGGTGAGTTTGCCGTAGTTGCGAACACTGACCTACGTCACTGAGAGCACTTGGAACACTAGCGGGCACATCGCCGGCTGTGCTGTGTAAGTGCGTCTCCGTATAGGTGGTCCTCATCCTCTCTCTCTCTCGTTTTCTCTCTCTCTTTCCCTTTTATGGACGTATCATAGTGTATATACCTATCCGATCCTGTGTATTCGTGTTCCGTATTACAATACATGTGAAGAGAACTACATACGTATGTTCGTGTCAGTACGGCCGACTGCACGGCGACTGGCGGGGCGAACCATACCGCCACCTCGCGAAAACTGCATCCACCCCCGAGAGGCCGCATCCGCAACCCCGAGACAATCCCGCTGGAATCCTTTTGGGGATTCCGCCGACCTCTCGTCGAGCACTTCGACGCTGACGAGTGCATTGTTATCATGGCGAGAGCCGCCGAGACTGGCGTTTCATCATGCTGATAATGATTACTTTGAGTTGGCGCATTCGTTGTGGATATTACTTTTAAGGGTTGTCGTAAAGTAAAGCTCTCTGGTGATGGTTTATCTTAAAGCATTATTATATTGAAATTTTGCCTTTTACACCCAAAGAGTTTTTCGCGGAATACGCGAATTACGTTATTAATTAGGGCCATTCTTAGGGAGCTGAATTCGTACATCAGAAATGCGTTTTAAAATTTACCGAAATGATAACAATTATCAATCATAACGTGACAAGAGATAAAAATCTTATACAATAAGATTGTCTTAATCCTTTACCTTAGATCTCCCTTGAGTTTTCTCAAAGTCTGAATTATGGATATTTTCATCACGTGGCAAATAATTACCGGGTGAAATTCAATTTCCGCGGTCAACTTTGACAGTTCACAATGAAATTTCGCGTGGCATATATCGTTCGTAAGACAACAGGTCGGAATTCCATTGTTTTTAGCAAACAATAATTGAATTACAAGTATTTCCGATAAATGTCTGGGAATGTTTATGCTGAAAAATACGAAGTCATGGGCAATTCAGGAATGACATTTGCAATCGTTTCGAATTGATATTGTCTACTACTGTATCGTTTTTAAGAGCGCTCTTGATATGAAATGAGAGAGAGAGAGAGAGAGAGAGAGAGAGAGAGAGAGAGGGAAGGGGGAGGGAAGGAAAGGAAGAGGGAAGGAGGATGGGGAGGAGAGATAAATAAATATGAGAAGAGAAATGAGGGAAAAAGTGGGAAATCATTGCGGAAGCTTTTAATTAAAAGCATCCACGGCGCGAGCCGGGTGCGAACAATGCAGCCATTGTATTGTATACCATTTGACAGTTGGTTGCCAGAATACGCCGCTTTGTACGATATTCTCTGTATATAAAGAGAAATCATTCTCAATGGAAACATTGATCGCTGGCGGATCGTTATTACTAAATGGAAATTTTTCTATGCTGATGCAGCACTCAACGAGATGTAACGTCCATTGTATATGTTTACTCTTTCATTTAGTTTTGCGAAGCGTGAAAGTATCGCTCACAATCTCATCGAACATTTATAGCAGATGAAAAAGAAAAAGGTATATTCACGAGGAATGAATGAAAGTACAATTGTCGATTGTACTTTCAACTCTTCTGGCATAAAACAACGTGACTCGTTACATTTTACTTGTACTCAAAACATCTACGCTTTCGATTAAATTTCAACAAGAAGAATAAAAATATTATACACGGTGTTTAATATATTACTTCTTTCTCTCGGATACAAATAAGTGAATTATTTTCATGTAGTTTAATGTTAATATAGGTTTTTTTTATAAATTTCATTTATTATATATATTTTATTACTTTATTTAAGTGTGCATAGAACTCTCACAGAGATGATAAAAATGTATTTTATTTTTTACTTCTTGTTAGATATCAAAGAAATAATGATAATCCAATCTCTTAAATTAAGTTTTATTATTTTTAACTTCTATACGAATCAAAATCATTCAATTTCTGTGATTAAATTACTTAATTTCAAAATAGACAATCATATTAATGTATGCATTTAAATAATAAACTAAGTTTAAAACCAAATTTAATATATTTCTTGAATTAAATTATTTAACTTTTATTCTTAATTAAATTAACAATTGTGTAGAAGCAATGATGATCTATAGAAATGATTAAAAATAATTCAAATAATTAAGTATAATCTAACATTATGAATTTAATAGCATATAATATTTTATCCAGTTCAATTTATGTAACTTTTATTTTATACACGTCATAAAAAGCAATCTTACTTTTAGAAATGTTTCAACGTTTCAGATATTCAAATACTTTTGCAAAAAGATTTTCTAGGTAATCAAAGCTTTCAAGAATTTTAGACGTTCAAAACCTTCAAGAATTTCCAGTTTCAAATAATATAATATTGAAAATAGAATTCTTGTTGCAAAGTGTAAATTCCTGTTTTCATGTCACACTATCGAGCAGTAGTTGCCGTCTCCGTTTTATACTACAAAATACATTGTTCATGATCGAACTGAGTACTGAGTTATTCGAACACTTTCAAAAGAAAAATTCAAGTCATTAGCGCACAAAAGAATTATTTTAAAATGTTGTAAGATAATTATGATTAATAATACCATTTCTATGTGACGAAGTACGCTAAAGGTGCGAAAACATCGTGGATGGATAATCAAGGAAAAGTCGAGAGGTCGGAAAAAAGTGCAGAGTAATGGTCGGACATAAGTCACGCTAGAACCACTTATGAGTTACGAAGGCCCGCAGTTCTTGCTTTCGTGTCGCGATATCAAGCAACAGAATTTTCGTCAAAGTACGTGGCACGCGTGTTCGCAACTAAACACAAAGTCACGAGTCTCACGAAGTCTCTCGATTCATTTGTATCACGAGAATGTCCCGCTAAATATATTCAAAATGGAAACTCGTTCTTTTTGCTCGTGCTCCACAGTTAAGTCTTGCAGTAACCTAATTTTTTCCAGCAAATATGCATACACATTGATTCCGTTGGAACATATTTTACATTCTGTATTTCATTTCTGTCGACATTTAAAATCACGTAAACGTGATAGCGCAAATTGTCTTTGCGTAAAGACTTTATAAAAGACTCTCATTTGTAGATAAAAAGTGTAATTGATTATTGAGACGTATTTTCTCGTATCAAATAGCAATTTTGGTTAGCTTAATCTGTGCAGTTACGCGGAAGGATTAGTTGCAATTAAATTGAAAGTTAAAATGTAAACCGGCACGTTAAGTCAATCGTAACACATGTCGCGATCAAATGCACGCAGCGAATCGTGATTTAATTTTGTCGCATGATTCCGTTTAAATCACAATTCGCTGAGCAATCGCAAGCTGATTTACAATTTGCATCAGCCTGCAATTTAACTTTGCTCAGAGTTTTCGCGAATCTCTTCGATTTGTTGTATGCGGTGAGCGCGCGAAGAAATTGTAATTCATTGTATCCATACTGATTAAATAATTTCAAGCATTCGTAATCCACGATAAATAATGTAAAATTTATGGATGCTAAAATGTCATTTAACATTTAATCGGGAGTACAATGCAATCGATAAGATTAAATGTCAAGGAGATATTGCCAACAAAATTATAAACTTTGCACATACGCGCGAGAATTACACGCGATAAAAAAAAATAATTGCGTGTGATTATTAAATAATTATTTAAATCCATGATATTTTGTCGTGCCATGTTGTATGTTACGTCCAAATGCTCAAAGTAAATGTCAAATGGAGCCCGGCATGCAAAGAGTTCGTTACACTCTAATTCCAGCGATTTTCTCGCTGAATGACACGCATCGCGTGCACATTAATTAGTATCGTGATTATACAACGCACACAGTCGCCTATAAAAATCGAGCATGCTGAAAAATGTTCTTCTTTACATAAAATAGTTAAAAAAGATAAAAATTTCCACAGTAATTTTACAAGAGAAAGAATTCTCATTTCTGTTCTATTACACTTTGACATATACCCAGCGTATAATTTACCCAGTGCAAATTATTTGCTTATTATTATTTTATACAATTATATCAATTAATACAAATATTAATTGATTGAAGGATTTTAATAATAATACAATGATGATGGAATTAAATTGAATATCGAGATAATATCGGGATAAATTAATATAGTCATCAGCTGTGATGAATTTGTCATCAGATATCGTTAACCAACAAATTATGTTAACGCAAGCAGTTTGATTCTTCCGTAATATGAATTGACGCGAGTAATCAATTGAATTAATATTTTGATAGTCTGAATGAAATTTTATTCTTTAATTTTCATTCGCAATTTTTGCAATGCTTTTTCCGATTAGAATAAACGCTTATAATATTTCAAATAACGCCTGCAATTTTTTTTTAATGCGTTAAATCATTGCAATATATTTGGCTTTTTGTCTGAAATGGTCTTTTTTTTGTAGTTTTGTTCACGGTGTTAAAAGATGTTAAAAATTTTTCGTTACTTCACCGACTTAAAAATCAGATCTCGACGGTACGAGGAAAGTGACTTTTATCGTCGAACGTTTCACTGACCGAGAAGCCAGGAAAATGGGCAACAGCGAAGGCAGTATCTAGGTCGTTTTAGGTCACGTAGAGGTCGACTATTGGACGGTATCATACAGAAAAGAAAGAAGTGAGCGAAGCGTATTCTACTGTCTCACCCTCTACCTTAATCTTCCTCATCTTCCTCATGTTCAATCCGTTTCTTTGAAACTAACTTTTTGCGAGATTAATGAAATCCACATAATGTTTCAGATCAAATCTGAACATTCAAAATAGATGTATTACTTTCGCTAACAATATTTCTACACGAAATAAGTCAAAGAATTGAATATCTTTCGCTAATATAATAATTTTTTTTACATAAGTATGAGATTCTTAAGTTTTTAGATTTTTAAATAAAGATTATTTTTCTAAATATTATTCTCTGAAACATTTTTCACCTTATATATTAATAAATTTAATACGTGCACAGGTTTAATGAAATTTTCTTGCATCTAATGCAGTCTCCTTTTTCCATTTTTTTTTTTCCAAGATCGTTCTGGAATACTCTTTCACCTGGCCTCAATTTGGCGGCGTCGCAATTGGAAAGATTCAGTCAATAAATCACGACGAACTCGGAAAGAAGGAAAAGGTGAGCTCGCGTGGAAGAGACAACGGCAAGAAAAAAGAAAGAAAAGACGTCACGGAAAATTCATGCATCATCATTGTCAGACTAAAATAATATTATCGCACTGTTCGCATAGCGAACCCGTCGTGTTAAGTCGGATGGGGATGGTAATTTATCGCACAACATAAATTATGTATAATGTTGAAACAACCCTCTTGGCGCGACGAGTTTGTAGTTACCTTCATATAACCGGTGTTTCTTGTCTTAAGTAGCTAAAACTTGGTCTTTAGCGAGCACTTGCAAGCCTCGTGGATAGAATCGTCTCGTAGGAAATTATCGAAGTACTTCCGAACTACCGGCATAGTACGAGAGACTTTCATCGATCGATTAAATACTTTTAGAAAACATCAATGCGCTTAATAGTTCCTTTGTTAATGAGCTGTCACTTCCAAAGAACATATACATATTCTGCATAAAGACTTTAACTTCTATTTGCGCGAGTAATACAAAAAGATTAATTGCGTCCGACAGATATTTTTACGTGAAAATATTAGTGTTTATAATACTAGAAAATCAAAAAATATATAAATTGCGATAAGAAAAGCACCTCAATTACAAGATAAATATTTTCAATACAAGAAATTAATTCAACGCTAAATAAAAAACCTTAACTGATGTCATTTATATCGTAACATAAATTTCTCTTTTTCTTACGCACAAATTGCATCATATACCGATGATGTGCTATAAAGAAGATCGTACAATGCAATCCACGGAATGCGCGCCTCATTCTCTCTTAACGACCGCCGTTTAGAAGAGCGATAAGAGTCCCCTCCCACGCGATTTCAATTCGTCCGTAACTCGCGATCATCTATTAATCTCGCAAATATGACCCATCTCCTCTGACGCAGGTGCATTGAATTTTCGCGCGATGCTATCTCGCATTGTGCTGTGCGTCTGCATAATTTATATTTAACGATCCTCCCTTCTCAAACGAATGTAATGGATTCAGATTCAATATACATCAATGATCTTGTCGATGAATTTCGTGGAATGCCTACGAAGAATTTTGAAATTTCAGTGAAATTTCACCTTCGAAGTTTCTGAAGGCTAATTTCTGAAAAAATCAGTTTTTCAAAGTAAAAATAAAATGTTATATTTTCGGCATTTTCAATATCGATAAGTATTTTAAAGCGAAACATAATAGTTTGAAATATACAATAAAGTATCATTAATAAATGTATAGCGTCTAACAACAATATTAAATAAATGTGAACATTATCAAAACGTGATTTATATAGGTGATTTTTAAATAATATCATATACGCTCTACACTAAATTTCTGTAATTAAAACCATATAATTACATTTGGTCGAAATGGCGGCGACGTGATAACGCACGACGAATTAATTAACCTAATTCCTGTATTATTTATACGCGAGCGAGGCTGCTGTTAAAATTGTACGCATTCACAGGAAAATTCGATGGGTCCAGTCGATTGGTCATTCCAGCGTTGGTTGGCACCGCTTATGAACAATTAAATAGCGGAAGACGTTATGGCGATCCGGATGTGTTCCTTGTACCTAACTCCGCGCCGATTATCGAGCGATCTGGATACACGACCGCGAAATATCCCACCCTATATCGGCCTCATTATCGACCACGGTTGGCGACAGAAAAACATTGCACTCCACGAAGTGCGATCAATAATGCCTTTCGGTTTTTCACACCCAAGTTTCCAAGGACGTTGAGTCCAACGTGAGGAAATACCTTCTCCTCAAGACTCTTCGTCGTATGTAGGACTCTCGTCGTCACTCTTGCGGTTATGCGATCTCAATAACATACTGATGCACCGCACATTCACCGGAATTACCGCGACCGAACCGCCCGTCTACGAGCCCTGTCGCATGTCCGACTCTCGAGGCCGACGAGCTGCAAAGTCGCGGCCGAACTGTTTTGTCCACGTGTTGCGGACAATCAACGGGGGCAGGGTAATGCAGACCTCGATCTTACCACGTGACAGACCGTAGCGAGACCGCGCGGCCTTCCGGGGAATCCCGGGATGACCTCGCGTAGTCTCTGCCATCTATCAGAGGGTGCAGCAGACTTTTCTGGGAATGATTTAGTGAATAGTGATCCTTAACTGTTTAATCAAGATTTCAATGATAAAACTATTATGATAAAATCAGGATTCTCATCGGGAATTTAGAAGTCGATCGAAATCTATTTATTTCTATTCTCACAGAAGCTAATTATAATTTAATTAAAATCATTAGAATTCACGATAGTTTTGGATAATAGTTTTTTATTCTGATTACATCGATATGCAAAAGTGTAAAAATTTCATGAATAAAATGTACCTGTAGAGTGTACTTTCTAAGATTTCATCATCTATTGACGTTTGTCAGTATGGTTATAGCATTCGGTAACGTGGAAAGTTTGTTTTCCAACTGTTACCAACCGCAGGAGAACCGCGTTCATCGATCCCGCGGGGTGAGTATCTTCAGGGATGAAAACGTAGGTGGCGAACATTTCGAGCTTCGCGCACGCATGCGCCATCAACTCTTATGAACAACTTTTCTAATTCATTACTTCACCCCATTTGTAACAGATTTTAAATTTTTAAACGAAAAAGACAACATTTAAACGTGCGAAAACCAAACTCTCGCTTCTTCTTGTGATACTTTTAATGCATTTTACATAAAACAGATGTTTAATGTATGCTACATATGCATGTTAAGTAGAAAATTTTTGCTCCGTAATTTGCATATCTTTTTATGTATACTTGACTTTTTTTATCTAGTTATTAGTTAGCATCTTTTTTATCTTGACACACTTACCTTGTTGAGCGTCTCATGACTAATGTGCGGAATACCATCTGGATGAAGGATACGATCGACTGAATTCAGTCTGGGAACTCCATCTAACTGGGCCGCTTCTTTCAGTTGGGGTGGCGACGGTGGTGGTGGTAATTGTTCCTCCACTCCTGTACCATCAAATCTCGTTTTCTGCAACAAGAAGAAAACAATTTTATTGAGTTATTATCTCATGCGCCAAAAGACCATAAAAACAACTCTGACTTTTAGTACATCAAATCTTAACGATCGGACAATGCTTTAGTAGTCGCAATGTGTTCTAATATTTTCCTGTTTATCGTTATAATTAGAAGATGTGTAATTTTCTTAACTCTGATCAGTCGTGAAATCTTTCCTGCTACCGATGTATAATTTTTCTTGTTGTTATGATCTAATCAGCAGTGCTGGGATTTATTTGCACATTTCAGCCGATTTTCAGTTTGGTTCCTTTTTTACTTCATCAATTCGCGTGCAGCTTAAATTCTGATTGAAGTAAACAGGTGAAGTAAACAGAAAATTGAAAATGAACTGAAATGTGCAAGTAAATCTCAGTACTGATCTAATGCTGTTTAATGTTTGTATCATATTAGTGATTGAAGATTGCATTCACGACGTTTGCGTCTTTTAATCAATTAGGTAGAAGCTGATCGACAGTTCCTTTCTGATTGGTCAAGAAAAGCAAACGTGAATGCAAACGCAATCTTCAATCGCGTGATAAGGACATTACGCTTACTTGTGATAAGGACATTACGCTACGCGTTCGAACTTACATGATTCCAGTAACATTCACAAATACTTCTGTCGTTTTTGGAACGCGAAATTATATTATTTGTATCACGATCATTGGGCGAACTCAGCGTTGAATTGGTGTGTCGCTTCACCCTTCGACGTTTTCGTATTTTAGTCGGCACGGTAAACATGTAATCACTGAATCGACGCCTTGAGTGACGTACGATCGACACCCAGTCTATCATCGTGCGAAAACAGTCCGGTCGCGCGTGATATTCCGAATATACATATATTTTTCGGTATACGCTGTCCGTCAAAATCCACTCGATTTACCGCTGTGCAAACAAGTGAAATAGAGACGCTATATAATGTCAAAAGAAAAAGAAACAAATTGACATGCGTAAATAACTATTAAACACTTGTCATTTACACTCCATCAATTTTACGAAAAGTATTATTCTAAAAAATGTATTCAGGTTTGCATTTAACGTAATATTTTATTTCAATATGTTCAAATATGTTTCAATATGTTCAAATGTAATTAATTGAATATATATATTTTCCCATGTCGCTTGCTTTGAGATATATGTTCTGATAATTATGTTATAAATTTCAGAAAGCTTTTACAACTTTATACAGCTTCAATAAATTTCTTTCGAGATATAAATACATAGTTATAAATTTATTGCAAATCTCAGAAAGTTAGTTTTTTATAGCTTCAATTTATAATTATTTTCTTCAATTGTCGGTATTTTACAAACTGTTCAGCTCTTTCTCTCTTGATAAAAAATTCTTGATTTAATCTACTTCCACTTTATGTTACTTCAAAAATCCTTATAAATGCAAGAACTTTGCAATTAGCGTTCGAACTTTTATACGTATTTCAGCCTTCGAGGTAAATTTTTGCCATTCGTTTAATCTGCTGCTTGCCATTTTCATTGGTTTGCGCTGCACGAACGAGTACTTTCAATTGAATATCGCGGGTGTGCCCATCTTTGCTAGAAATCGATATCAATGATGAAGGGAATGTCGAGGATATATGTCACGAATCAAATCCTCCTTTTCTCTCGTTTCTTGTGTTCTGAAAGCGTGTCATAAGTATCAGACTGTCTCTATATTCCTCTCTTGTTCCACCACGCGTTTTATTCCCCCGACATAGTTCCGTCGACCATTATTGTCGAGTGAATTCTCTGAACGCGAATAAAGGTGCTGACAAGGATGTTGCAATTGAACGCGTTGTTGCATTTGTGTCGAGAATCGACGCAATTGTGATAAATAATATTCAAAATGCTAATTGGCATTATTTACAATTGAGTTAATCAATGACATACTTTTAATCGAACAATTCTGAATAATTATTCATCGTATGAACAATTCCACAAATATAGATAATTTTCTATAAGATTCTATAAAATGAAATTTATTCATTTTTATGTAATGAAAAAGATAATAACGATAAACGATTCGACATTTAAAAAAGGAAAATATTTTATCTGTTAAAGCCTGTTATTAATTAATTATTAATTATTATTATTAATTATTATTTTATAATTTTAATTTTTGGTTACCATAGCAAAAAACCTCCAACTTGATATAACTCCATCATACATGTGTATTTTGCGTTCCACCAAAATTTTTATCTATTTTCACATTGATGGAAACTCGTGTAAGAATAGATAATGCTTGGGCGCACCACATGTTTGTTCAGCTCGCAAGCGTAATTTGCAGTATGAGCAAAGGAAAATTTCAGAGTGATTGAAGCGCTTACGGGCTTCCAAGAATACCAAACACCGCCGCATATTGTTTATGGAGAAACCGCGCGTGCGAGAGCGAAATAGTTCAGACTCGGTACTTCAGCAAGCAATCTCCATCAACATTCTATTCCGTGAAAACGTATCCTCTCTCGTAAATCCCTTCATTTCATATACCATCGTGTCTCAATTCATCATGTATAACGCTGCTACTTTTCAACATAGTCGTTCTTTTGATAAAACATTATTTATATGTATTTTTTGTATGCAATGCACGATGGTACGTTTTTATAGCACTCGAAAAAGTGGGCGAAGTTTCTACAATGATAAATATCATCGAATTCGTTCAACCAGAAGTCATAGACTTTTATTTTTGTTTCTCTTTTACGACAGTTTCCTAGGAAGATTTCTCTTCGTTTACTTCATCTCACATTTCTCATCGAATCGCAAGATAATTCTTCTAAGAAAAATATGATCGCTTGTTAAAGCAAGGTTAGTTATTTGTAATAATAATATTTGATCAATAATACATTCTTTTTCTATTTATTTTAAATACTAAAGTTATGATGAAATTGATCATTTCTTCCTAGCGAAAAATTATCTATATAATCCGTAAAATTAATATAAATGTAAACAAAAATATTTTCAAAACAATATGATTTTAATGTCGTAAAGCTTAGAAATATTTAATTTGATAAGTATAAAAATAGTTTAATTTTATAAATTTTAAAGAAAGAATATCACTCTTATTCGAATTAACATATACATTTCTAATTTAAGTTATTGATTATATATGTTGATTTTTCGCACATATATTTTCTTTATATATATATATATATATATTGTTTAATAAATATTACCACATGTCTTCGCAATCGAATTAGAAAACCCGCCATGAATAGTTAGGAGGTTCTAAGATTACAATTCCTAACTGGATTAATATTTCTCGCAATAAATTCTCCGCAATATTGTAAGATGCTTATTATCATTATTAAATTGACAATCAATTTAATTTGTAATATTATTATTTTAGTTTCAGTTTGTGATTGCGTTTCAAATCTGATAGTAATCGGAGAACAGTTTACATAATTAGATGAT